>JAABUL010000152.1_pt1 | contig 140750 bp, 265 predicted proteins | sample 5559151 | NCBI WGS metagenome assembly JAABUL01 (sample SAMN10711876, study PRJNA513368) | rock metagenome | isolation source: Antarctica rocks | place: Antarctica: Victoria Land, Pudding Butte sud | reverse complement strand
TCGCGGTGGCGCATGGCCACTTCCGGTTCTCGCCAAAGGCCGTCGTGGCATACGCTTTCTGCAGATTCACAATGTCGCACAGTCACCCATCAGCAAGTCTGGTTTTGCTAGGAGCTCAAAACAGAAGCGTCAGCAGGTTGGTGTTTCAGAACTAAAACTGTAGCGCGACAAGCTTCTCCGCCAGTTTTGAACCTGTATTTGCGCAATGGATTCCAGCCGCTCACGGAAAAACACTGTATGGGTTTGATTTGTTATTACAAGCACCATCTTGGTCATCAAACATGGAACATGCATACCAGCGCTGCTTTAGTGAGGGTGCCGTCGCGTTCGGACAGCCGCAGTCGCACCAGCGCCATGCCCTCGGGTTCCTTGGAGGCCCGCGCTTGCGCCGTCCAGCAGGATCTGCACACACCAAGCCGAGATATTGCCTCGCGAGTCTTGCCCATCGACTCAGGGTGCACCTGACATGGTGGCAGACTGCACCTACATGAATCAAGCAAACACAGAAAGCCGTAGAAGACAATATGAGCATGCGCACCGGCATGACGTCAGGCTCGAAGTCAAAGCCGGCGCAGCTGAGTTCGTCGACCAGCGGGTGGTAGTTTGCGAGGTGAAAGAGGAGCGGTTCCACCCGGTACATGTCGCACAGGTTGAAGATGTTGTTCGGGTTCATGCTCGTCGTGCTCGTCATGCTCGTCATGCTCGTCGGACCCATGGAGGTCATGCCCCACCACGAGGCTCGTGACCAGCTTGGGACGTGACGCTTCTGCGTGCAGGAGACACTCTGTTGAGAGTCGGAACCGTGCAGCCGATGTTCTTGCAACCGGAAAACACAACCATGCTGCACCTGCCGCTCCCGCGCCGACCGCGTCAACTACAGAAGTCGCTCAGAGAACACAAGCAATGGCGACAGCAAACGCCATGCAGTGGCATCAGGGTGCTGAAGTGCGTTCTCACACACCAGGATTGCGTGCACTCGGTCCTCTGGCTCCCCGTCGGAAGGCACTGCCTTGGACGTACGTCCACGGCCCCCCTGAGGTGCCATGCGCTCCAAGAGTGCACATGCGGGCTGCTGCTGAGATTGAGAGCGCTATGCTGCTAGTTCATTTAAAGTCAGGCCGCGCAGTGCCGCCTGTCATGCACCAACTGCGCAGCGAGAGAGCAGCAGGTTTCGAAGTCCACGAAATCTCGGGAGATCTGGTTGGCAGTCCTCTGACGTGGCGACGAACTCGGCAAGGCTGGCGAGCTTGCAACCGACTTCAGAAGCACTGAATGTTCCCGCTTACTACTGGTTGTGAGTGTTCGATGCATGGAGACGTCATACTGGGTCAGCAACAGCACCTTCGCAAGTCTGTTGAAGATCGAAATACTCATTCAACTCCCGAATTCGGTTGCTACACGTCCGAAGCGTGCAGTCTGATTGAAGCTCAATCAGCGCGCAGCTGCCGCACTTCTGCAGGGCCTGCAAGCATGCTGGCGCGATTGAGCCACAACTCAGTTGCCGGAATTCCACCGTAAACTGCTGGAACATGCTGGAATACATCGTGAGTTGGAAAAGCAGTCGTCGTTCTGGAACTCCAGCGTGCTGAAAATTGATGGATTCCAACAATGGGCTGGCTGGAACAGACAAGCTCGAATTCCAACGGTTCCACCGACTGCGGTGGATCGTGCTGGAATCTGCTGGAATTCCATCACGCTGCTGGAATCCATCGCATTGCCGAAATTCCGCCGCGCTGGACTGTGCTGGATTCCAGCAATGGAAGCCCTGGAACACGCTGGAACAAGTTCACGCTGGAATTCCCAAGCTGGAATCCAGCATCCAATTTTCCGACGTGCTGTTCCGTGACACGGTGTCTCATGGGGCCACAGAGGCACGATTGAGCGGTGGAAAGCTGTAAAGCGTACCTCATGTTGCTCTCATCGCCGTTGCTGCAGATCACGCTGTTGCTGCACTGCCGCCGCCGCCACCACCATTGTATCCAGCAGCAAATACAGCGCCTATCGACTTTCCAGCAATCAGGAGGACTGCTCCGCCAGTAATATTCTCTGGCGTTAAGTGAAGATCAATCAAGGATGCTCCGTGCTGCAGATGAGCCAGGATTGCGCAAGGCACTCGTCGCATACGTGCAATGACTTGCATCACAACCAAAACACGACGCAGCGCGCCAGGCCGCCATCAAACAGTTGTGCACCTCTGCTCAGGTGCTAGTTGGGGGTCAACTTGGGGCGTCCAGGGACGTTCAGCAGCGGCTCTCTGCATAGGCTGCCATCCAGCATTGCCAGCGCGGGTCACAAACTGTCGATTGGGGGCAGCAGCGCATGATGCGGCGCCGTGAGCGCATAGCACTTGGCGTCTTGCTGAGCTGAAAGCATGCTGCTGTCCCCCAGCATGGGGGACATTTCAGGCCCCAGATACTCACATAAATAGATAGATTACACCCGCCAGCCTCACTCAGGCTGATAAGGCATCAAATCACATCAAACACACCATCATGTGTCATCGTGTCGCAAGCTGTTGCTGAGCAGATGAGCCGATGAGACCCACCTCCCCAAGGGGTCTCCTCCGACGAATTCGGCAACATCATTGTGTCCCCTCCCACACCAGCTGGCGCATGCACGGTGGCACTGCCATCTCAAACATGCAAGAAAAGCGCTGCCGGACGACGTCTGTCGTAGGACACTCCATCAGCAAAAGCTTCTCGTCCCCGACCGCGCCACTGTCACAGGATGTGCAGCAGCGGTCTTGCCTGTCTATCTTCGCAAACCTGCCGGTCTCCACTGGCAGCGAGTGCGATCCCAATCGGAGCCTCTGCACAGCGCGCAGCTGCGGCGCCGACAACTCCAGCTGCCAAAACTCGCCTCCCTGAGCCCAGCCAGGGCGCGAAAAACCACGCTGTGTATGTCGTCCGCTTCACGCCGCATGGCGGCGCTGTCCTCAGTCCACAAGTCCACAAACTCCTGCTGCTCCAGCGAGAACCGCGGCAGCCACCGCGGCTGTGATGGCACTCTCGTCCGCTGCCGGCAGCATGTTGCCATCAGCGTCTGTGAGATTCATGCCATGCTGCTGCGCACATGCCAAAAGCCCAGCAGCCCAATTTTGCATGTTGGACTGCTGCGCCGCCGCAACATCGTCCACAGCCGCCTGCTTGCAGGTGGAGATCCATGTCCCCAGGTTTTGGGGGACATTGGGACATAGTGTCCACTCTGTAGAGGGGACAGTTGGTTATGAAGTCCCCTTTGAGAGATGCCCTTCTCCACGTGCACGAGCTCAGATTTGAGCTCAACATCTTGAGGCCATCCGTCCACGCAGACGACCCGAGAGAGCGATCGCATACTTGCAAGTGCATGTTGCGCTTGCCAAACCTTCTGAACAGTTGTACAAGAAGTCCCTCTTTGCGCCCTGCAATTCCAAACGCTTGTCGCTGGAGAAACAAGGAAGTCGCTCGCCATTGTTGTTGCACCGACAGCAGCATGGGGTCAACTGGAAAGACACTGGTGCTGTTCGATGTCGATGGCACTCTCACTCTTCCTCGGAAGGTAAATGGCGGAGGTTTGCGTTGACGGAGGCTGGTCGCCAGCTTTGCACTCGAGATCAATCCCAGAGCCGAATGTGACACAGAGGCTTCGCATGGCTGGATCCGAGCAGTGCTTTCAACGCGTTGTGGATGTGATTGCAGGCAGCGGAGCAGACAATGAAGGACTTCCTGCAAAAGCTCAGAAAGGTGAATGCATGCGGCCAGATATGTGTTTCGGCAAGGCGTCGGCGCACGGCTTGGATCTGAGACTCGTTCAGCTGTGTCTCTGCGCAGTCTGGCCTGACAGTGGGCATTGTGGGCGGCTCCGATCTGGTGAAGATCTGCGAGCAGCTGGGCGAGGACGGTGCGCAGTTGCTTGCGACGTTAGGCCTAAGGCACCGGACATGCATGACGGCATGCCCGGCGCATGCCACCTGCTTCTGCTGCGCATCAGCTGCAGAAGCATGACCAAGTTGTGCCAACCTTCTGCTCACGTGCGTGCAGCCGTCACGGCGTACGACTACCTGTTCTCGGAGAACGGGCTGGTGGCGCACAAGGGCGGCGAGCTGCTGGAGGTGGCGAGCCTCAAGACGCACCTGGGCGAGGCGAACCTCCAAAAGCTGATCAACTTCGTGCTGCACTACGTCGCGGATCTGGCCATCCCCATCAAGCGCGGCACCTTCATCGAATTCCGCAAGGGCATGCTCAACGTGTCGCCAATCGGCCGCAACTGCAGCCAGGAGGAGCGTGATGAGTTTGAGCGCTTCGACGCAGGCGCCGGCGTCCGGTGCGACCCCGTCGCCACTCGTTTGCGCGCTGCCGTCCGCGCATGTGTTGCTCATCAGAGCACTGTACTAGAAGGCAGGCAACAGGCGACCTCAGCGCCGGCTGCTGGGCGATGAGCCATGGTGACATGCTTCGTGGCGTTGCCCTGCCCTCACGGCCCGCAGGAAGAAGATGGTGGAGACGCTGAAGAAGGAGTTTGCAGACCTCGACTTGACGTACTCCGTTGGCGGGCAGATCAGCTTTGACGTGAGTCTGCTCGTCCTTCCCAGCGCAGGGACATGTTTTCGGAATGTTCGGAATGCCATGTAACTTCTCATATGGCGTCTTTGTACTCCTTTGTACTCCACCAATGCACGTCTTGTGTCTTTGCAGGTGTTTCCCAAGGTGAGCACCGCGCCGCTTGCAGAAGATGATGGAATGCGGCTTACAAAGTGCCGTTCACTTGAGGATGTGAATCCTCCTAAGTTGCGCTCTCCATGGTCGCGATGTACACATCAGTGCCATGAAAGACTTGGATAGTCAGCTGCTGCATTAGCGAATAATTCATGCAGGGCTGGGACAAGACGTACTGCCTGCGGTTCGTGGAGAACGACTTCGACACCATCCACTTCTTTGGCGACAAAACTTACGAGGCGCGGCATCCACAGCGACTGCCGCTGCGGCTGACTTTGTGTCTGCATGAGTTGTGATGCGCAAATGAGAGGTCGCATTCTGATTGACCAACATGTTCGCAGGGCGGCAACGACTACGAGATCTTCAGCTCAGAAAGGACGATTGGGCACACCGTTATGAGTCCCGTCGACACAATAACCCAGCTCTCAGCATTGTTCTTCAGCGACCAACCATGACTTGCCGCACACCTTGCTATTGCAGTCCGGACGCCTCTGAGGTCTCGCAGAGTTTAGCAGGGACGAGTATCTGACGAGCTGTGCGGCACTGCAGTCTGATTACAGTTGCTTAAATAAGGCTTGCTTGTACAGACAGATTACGGCTAACCGCGTTGACATGCATGTAGGTAGGAATGACTTTTAGTGGGAGTGCAACAAAGTGCACTGGCTTGGGCCTCAGGTGGTGACGAAATTGCAACGTCGTGTGCATGGCTCTTCATCCTGCCAGGCACTACCAACGATAGATAACATGCTGCCGCCGCCGCCGCCGCAATTTTACTGACATGGACCACCACGTGCATTGCGTATCCTTCCCTGTGTTCGTAAATCGATTCAGGCGCTCTGACAGCCGTGAACACTCCAGCATGGTGCTGAACCACAGCAGCTGCTGGATGTGAGAGGAAATCCCAAGTAGGCCATCACCCTCAGTTGAACATCCAAGGGTTCCTGCGGCTGCCTTTTGGACAAATGCCATGTTGCGAGGTATGCCATTTTGCGATCTTGCAATGTCACAACTTCTGTGATCCCGCACCGTCAATTGTCGAGGTCGTTTGCAAAGTCACCCGTCTGCAAGACAAGGCTTCACGGAGAGTCGCAAACTTCGAGACTTGGGTTGAAATCCCTACCAAATCTCCTTTAGCTTCGTGAAAACGCCAGAGCGATGGCAGATGACGAGCCGAACGATTATGAGAAGGCACGCCAGGAGCGCATGCGACAGAATGCCGCAAAGCTGGAGGAGCTGCAGGTAACAACGAACTGCGTAGCAAGCGCTGCGTTGGTGCTATGCGCCATCTCTGTTATCTCGTCCTCGCGTGCTTTGCGCAAGCACGAGAGACTCGCAATCAGCACATTCGTGTTTCTCGCAGCAGGTGAAATCAGCGGGAGTAAAGGCCAGCAACGCTGCGCAGGCGCGGCGTGATGCAAAACGTGCACAGCGTGACGCCGAGCGAGACAACCTGGTGGCAGGCACCGGGCCTCGCAGGCGGACCGGCCGCGCAGCTGCCGCCCGCACGCGGACGAAGCTGCAGCAACAGGCCGGTGATGCGCGCGGCAGTGATGCTGAAGACTCTGACGACTTTGGTGGCTTTGAAGAGGAACGTCAAAGAAGGGCACGACAGGGGAAAGCCGCTTACGACCCGCTGGGTGTGTGCTTCGTCACGAGCGCCATACACGCCGCTCCTTGCTGCATGGTGGTGACAACATCTGCTATGGTTGTTGCTTCCGGAGGCAGGCGGGTATGACCAAGGATCAGTACTCCTGCTGTGCAGATGATGCAAGCGGGGACGGCAGCAGCTCGGAGCACAGCGAGAGCCTGGTGGACAGTGACAGAGATGAGGCCAGTGATGCGCCGTCCCCCAAGCGCCGGGGCAGCGCAGCGCGCGCCCGCAGTGCCCCTGGCGCCAAGCCGGATGCCCTCGGTGCGCACTGAAAGTCGCAAACTCGCAGGACTGGCACGATGAGCAAAAGAATGTTGATATGCACGTCTAGCAGAGGGAGGGGACGCTGTGTGATAGACGGATTATTCATTGCCGTGCAGGGCGATGGTCCGCACCGGAGGTGCGGGCGGTTTCAGGCGGTGCGGGGCCGTCCGCAGAGGACATGTATGCGATGGACCAGGAGGAGGAGGAGGCGCAGCTGCAGCAGGCGCTGGCGATGTCCATGGCGCAGGCACTAGCGTCGGACATTCCCGCCGCAGGTGCTTCCTCCTGGAGCCAGGATGTGTCTATGTAGTATCCGTCAATTGGGTTTGTACGCTGTCAGTTCAGGGCGTCTGCGGATATTCTGCTTTGACGTGTCGCCTACAGCAGCAGCGTGCATGTGCTTGCAGGCGGGGCTCTTTGCCAGAAGGCGCCATTACGTGCAGCACCAGCAGCAGCGGCAGCAGCGCCTGCCGCTGCGAGCGCCGGTGCCGCAGCTGCCGATCCAAAGCCAAAAGTGAAAGCAAAGGCGAAGAAGAAGGTGGCGTGTCAGCAGCACAAGCGCAAGCGGGCGGATGCGGGGCCGCCGTCAGAGGCGGACGTGGGCTCTGTGTTCGAGCTGTTCAACCGGCAGGGCCTGTCCGCCATCATCGCCTCCGACATTGAGAAGGTGCTGTCTCCTGTCCCTCGATGTGCTGATTTCCAGCATCTCCTCCACAACGTTTGCATGACCAGCTAGTGCCGCAATGGTTGCACCCAGCCTCTGGACGGCACCGCCCTGAACAAGGTCGGATGTGCCGGCAGCAGCCCTTGAACCATGCAATCTGTGGCGCACCAGGTGGGGCGGGAGGTGCTGGGGGTGGACCTGGAGCCGGTGCAGCTGCACAACATGATGAAGCGCGCCTGCGACGTGCTCGACCTCAGCCAGCCGCGCCTCACCCTCGAGGACTTCGCCCGCCTGGCGCACCACTTCTGCGGCTGACCGCATGTGTGCGGACAGAGGGCAGCTGCAAGGGCAACGCTGCAAGGGCGGTTGTCGGGCGTTGCGCGGTTTCGTTAGGCGGGCCAGGCCAGGTGCGAGTGATTGTTGCCAGCTTGCCTCCTCGCAGTGCGCACACGCTCTGCTGCTGACGTGAACGAGCACGTTGTACATTCATTCTGTGGCCCATTGATGACCTCGAATTGCCTGGACTGATGTTTTTAATGGGCTGGATGCAGGTGCAGAGATACGACAGAGAGCAATGACAGTGGTTTCTAGAGCTGTGATAAATGTGTTTGATGAAACCCAGGCTGGCTGTGTATTGTAGCTGGATGTGCATTGATTGACAAGTGGGACGTTCAACGGTTGAAACATTTAGTCTCAAGATTGTGTCAGCTTCCCTAAATCCAGCGAATCAAACGAATGGTTGTAAACAGAAGCGAGCTGTCTAGACGATTGTCACATCAGAGCTGCCCACTGCCCTGCAACTTGAACCTCAGCTTCAAAGGCTGTGAAATCGGCACGGGTTCAGCCTGCTGATCCACCTCCATGGCCACCGGGTCGGCCGCCTCTGGATGCGGCGAGACCGCTTCATCTGCTGCAGTCATCAAGCGGCCTTCGTCACTTTTGCCAAAGCACAGCACAGAAACATAACACGTTTACTCTTTACTCTTCTCAATAATATAACACTGCTAGGGGTGGAGCTGCAGGAGCACCAGAGCCTGCCATAGCAAGAGACTCACCTCGCTCACTGTCGGCGACAATGCCGTTTGCGACTGGCGCGGCAACAGCGCCTTCGCCCGGGGGGCTGCCATCCCGCAGGTCCTCACCGCCACGCCCGTTGGCTGGGGCCACGTCTGCCAGCTGCCCAGCTGCTGCCGCCGCTGCCGGCTGCTGCTGCACCTCTGCTGCTGCATCTGTCTCCGCTGGCACCGCGATGTCCGGAGGCTCCGCAGGGCCATCCCAGCTAAGCTGTGCTGGGCTTCCACCCTCCGCTGGCGCAGTCTGCTGCAGCGGTGGCGCGCCCGCAGCCGGATTTGCCGTCTGGTCTGCGTGCTTCAGAGGCAAAGCGAGCGTCGCGTCTGCGGAGCCGGTCGCTGCAGGTGTACGCTGCGCTGGCTCCGCTGCGCTCGCCTTGGGTGCGGGTGCCTCCGGCTGTGGAGGCTTCAAAGCTTGCGGCTGGTCAGCGGCGGCGCTGTTGGCCAGATCCATCAGACCGGCGGAAGCTTCGGCCGCAGGCGTGCCGGCCAGCTCTGCGGCAGCCAGGAGCTGGCTCTTGATGCGCAGGCGGCTGATGGGGGGCTGCTGCGGCTGCGGCGGCAGCGGCTGCACGGCAGCGTCAACCAGGCTGTGCAGCGTCGCCGCCGAGATGCCCCCTTGCACGCCGGCAACGAGCGCCGCCAGAACCGCCTGCTCCGCCTGCTGAGACGTCTCCGCGGCCGGCAACTGCTGCGCTGTTGGCGGCTGCGCGACCGCCGACACGGTGACTGTGCCGGGGACGGTGATGGGGGCGCAGGGGTCCAGTGCCAGTGCCAGTTCTTTTGCAGGGTTCAGCTCCGACAGCCGACACCACTCGAAGGACTCCTCCGCGCTGTGTGCATTGTACACCAGCTTGTGCTCACCTACGCGCAGAAACCGACACAATGTTGAAGGTTGCCATTCAGAATCCCAGGGCTCTGGGGTTTACACAGGTAGAATCCAAACAGCTACATGCAACACTACACATCTCCAGAGAGCCAAATACGCAGCTGGCAACACCGAATCGGCCTGCCAACATGCGAGGCAGCGTACCAGTGTCAGCGTTCCAGTCGGCCACGACCGCTTTGAACCAGCCCTTCTCGTCGGGCTCGTTCCAGAAGCGCAGCAGGCGCAGCCCCAGCAGGCCCCTGGCCATCGACTGCAGCAGCTGCCCCAGGGGCGGCAGGGCCGACTGCCCGCCGACCGCGGCCGCCGCGAGCAGCGGCGCGGCGGCCGCTGCAGCAGGCGGGAGCGGCCTCGCAGCTTCCTCCTCACCCGCCAGCAGCGCCGTGAAGGACAGCGTGGCCCCTGCGCCCAGGTCACAAACTGTGTTGGATGCGGGAACATCCGCGAAGGAGGAAAGCCGGCCAGAAATAGTGTGAATTGCAGTGATGCGCGTTGTGCACTCCAGGCTCTTGAGACACCTGGGCCACTCGGATAGGCAGACGCACGAACTTTACACGCAGCGAGATGGGCTGCGTACACTACAGGAGGCGCACCCAGGGGTTCGGCGGGCAGTGGCGGGAGGCTGGCGGCCGCCGCGGGTGCCGCCTCCTGCAGCGGCAGGCTGGCGGCCGAGCCGGGCACGGAGCGCACACTGCTGCCGCCGCGGGGCAGCTCTACCACCACATCATGCCGCGGCGCTCTCCCTGCAGTCGTGTCCAGGCGGCACTCAGTTCCAAAATGCCAGCCAAATCTGCATCCCTTTGTCTTCGGCCATCTCCTGCCACAGCACATGCCACGCCCAGCTTGACAGCGCAAACCTACAAGAAAAGACTGGCAGTTCAACTGCACATTTCGCATGTATGTGGCCCCCGGTCCGATCACAAAGCCTGCATGCATGTGGCCCTTGGCAGTAGGCGCACCGGCGGCGACGTCGTCGGCATAGGCGCCAGAGGAGAGGTAGTGCTCGAAGTCCAGCAGCGACTTCTCATAGTTGAGCCGCATGTTGTACGACGCGCTCGTCTGCCCCCGCAGGTCCAGCCCCAGCGACCGGCACACCTCCTGCTTCAGGCGGGGGTCCACAACTGGTCGATGTTGTTACCAGATATTGTGCTTGCAGGATTCTATATCCACTTATATTCGATTTCCAAGAAGCTGGAAAACAGTGTGATGTTCGACTGCGTGCTCAGATAATGCTTCATGTGGCAGGCTCTGCAGCGAAACAGCCAGTCCCAGAGACAAACAAGAAGGATGCTGCAGCTTTGCCAGGAGGAGCGCGTCACTGCGCAGCAGCACATGCGCACCTTCCAGAGCTTGGCACGGCAGACGGCGTTGTAGCCCCCGCGGTTCTGCACCTCCCAGAATACGCGGTGCAGGTCCAGCTCCATCCGCGCAAAGATGATCGGCTTAAACTTGCCTGCCGTTGAAGACACAGACACAGTCATGAGGGCAGATTGCTCAGACGCGATGCCGCACAACAAGCTGCTGCTCCTCAATACGCGCGCATCAGGCAGGCATGTCGGCATCCGCACAAGCACGCCCAGGCAACTGCACAGCGAGCATGACCACAGCAGATGCGAGAGGGGGCTGCAAGAAGCCGCACCGCGGATGCTGACCAGGTAGTTGGTCAGCAGCATGGTGAGATGCTCCCGGTCCAGCGGCCGGATGGCGTCCAGCACCTCCGGCGGCACCTCCCCCCCCCTGTCGTCCGGCAGGTGCCACACCGCCTCGCCCGCCGGCGACGCCGCTGGCGGCGGTAGCAGTTGGGCGCCGAGGGGTGGCGGCGCGGCCGAGCCGGGCGCGCCGAAGTCTGGCAAGGCTGCCGGCATGCCGGGCGCCGTCGCAGGGGCGGCTGAGCCGGCGCGCGCCCGCGGCTGGCGCGCGGCACCGCCGGCGCCCTCGTCATCTGACGCTGGCCCATAGAGCCTGGTGAGCGCACATGCTGCCTTTCACCGGTGGTGGCCAGACGCCAAAATGCCAAACCATATACACAGATCACAGCCAGGTTGAGTGCAACGGCAGGTTTACTACAGATGCCTCCACAGCAAGGGATCGGCCAGCCGCTGCAGGGCATCCATACACCTGCGGCTCTTGGCGCGAGCGGCTCGAGCGGCGCGGGCGGCGGCCTCCTCCTCCTTGCGCCGCTGCGCCTCCCGCAGCGCCTCCTCCTCCGGGTCCCGCTCTATCTCCCACGGGCTCACCGACTGCAGGCGCAGCACAGCGGCGGACTCCGAACAGGCCTTCTTGTTGCATACTATCGACTGCCCTGTCGCTTAAAGTGCAGCAACACAGGATGGCAAGCGATGTCTGGTAAAGCTGCGCATGTGTAGCATCTTCTTGGACAGCAAAACAGCATGCGCTTTTAAGATTTGTGGAGAGCGGCGGCTCACCTGGATGCGCTCCTCGTCGCGGGCGGTGACGTCCCACTCCACGCGTACGCTCTCCCAGGGGTCGAACGCCGCCAGTTCATCGGGGCTGGCCAGCCCCGCCGTCGGCGGCACCCGCGCGTCCAGCACCGTGCCCTTGTAGTACACGCCGCCTGCCGCAGGCAGAGCCATCACTTCACATGTTGACAACTATCAGACCTGTTTCTTGAATATCACGGACTTGCACTGGGGCTATGCTGCGCTACTGTAGCACTTCCCGTAATTTTGCATCTCGAGATTGTGCTCACCGGAGCGCTTAGTGGGGCCGGCCTTTTTGCCGCCAAAGTACATGCGGAAGCGGTTGCCGGGCGCCCAGGCGTGGCGCCGCCCTGCGTCAAAGGCGTCCGCCGGCACTACGTAGTCTGGCAGGCCCCGGTCCAGCTGCAGGCGCCAGCAGTTGCAGGTTGAGGGCTTGCAGGTTGAGGGCATGGCAGTGAATAGCATGCAGACTGTCGGACAGTGGAATGTTGTAACACACGATGCAATGTGATGATGTGATGATGATGGCTTGTTCACACAATCGTCAGCCAGCTAATTGGCAATAAATCAGCAGTTCAAATCAGGTCGTCTCCTTTACTCCAAGGGGGGCTTCTGGCGGGACAGCACCTGCAGGGGGGCGCCCAGCTCCTCAGCCGGCAACTCCAGGGGAGGCCCCAGCCGCGACGGCCGCAGCAGCAGCCACAGCACCGGCACGGCCGTGTCCGCTGGCTCGCCCACCGCCAGGCTCCTGTGCTATAGGCACAGGCATACTGTCGGATGCAGCGTCAGGGGATACGGAGCTTTGGCAAGGGCTATGCTGAGAGGTTCGTGGCAGCAGCGATGGCCTGCAAGTCAGTGGACCGCTGCAGCGCAAGCATATGCCACAGCAGAACGCACCGGCGGTAGCCGATTGAGGCGACGCGAAAGCGCTCTAGCGGGCGCAGCGCCTGCACGTGCGCCAGCAGCCCCTTCCACTGCGCCGCCAGCGCCGCGCCCGCCTCGTCTGCCGGCTCCACCTCCTCCAGCTCCACTGCGCGGGCGTGACACACGTGGTCTGGTCAGCACGATGCAGGGCCGAGAGACACCAGCCGACCAGGCAGACTTCGGTCACCTCCAGAGGCAGGCGCCCAGGACAAGACAATGCAACCAGTGTCTTTGCAGTAGCCTTTGCCTTCAACGGTAGGATGCTAGCGGGCGTCCAAATACGCACCGGCATCGTCGATGGGTGGGATGATGGCGGTGGTGACAGTCTTCACTGCAGGCTGCTTTCCGCCTGCCGCCACCGCCTCGGCGGCGGGAGACTGCGACCGCCGGCCATCGCTGCCAGCAGCCTGCTCCGCCTGCAGGGAGCCGGCAGCCAGCAACGGCGAGGTGGCGACATAGTGTGCGGCCTGCGCCGCCGCGGCGGCCGCGCGCGCCTGCCCGGCGGCGCTGTCCGGCTGCGGGCGGCGGCCGCGGCGGGGGCCCTCGGGCTGTGCCGGTGCCGGCTGGCCACCGGGCACGGGGCGCAGCACGCCCAGGCGGCACATGTAGGTGCGCAGGTGGCGCATCAGCCCCGAGCGCAGCAGCACCACCTGCAATCAATACATTCCCTGGCTAAGCCAATTGTGGTGTGGCAAATGCATCCCTTACAGCATGGCACCGGCTCCTCAACCTGGGTTTGCCTCGAGAAGCACATGCGAAGCATGTGCAATTCCATGCGTCATGCCATTTTCAATCATTTTCAATTTCCAATTCAGTCGCGATTCTTACACGGCGGCAGAGACGTGATGTACGAGTACGTCGCAGCATGAGGATGCTAGAGTTTGAGGTGGACTCGCGAGAGCAGCACCTGGTCGCCGGGCCAGGGCAGGAACAGGGGGCAGTGCAGCTGGTCAGCGATGTGGAGGAATGGGGAGCGCGACAGCACCACGCCCCCCGTCGCCACCTCCCCCCTGCCCACCTCCTCCTGCAGCAGGAGGCATTTGTTAGCTACAGCGAGAGGGGGGGGGGGGGGGGGGGGGGGGGGGGGGGCATTGCGATTCAGGCTTAGTATGCATCTGGAAGGTGTGCATCTGGAAGGTGTGCAGCACAAAGTGCAAAGCTGTCCATCAACAAAAAGGTCTCAGCTGTGATACACTTGATGAATACTCCTGCTGTCGCAGGACCATGAATGTGAGCAGGTAGCAGTGCTGCACCTGAAGCGCGCCGACGTGCAGCAGCACGGAGTGCATGTCGGGCGCGGCCGCCAGGCTGGCACGCCACCGCGGCTGCCACTGGCCCAGCCACGCCGCGCTGAGGACGCCCGCCTCCGCGAGGGAGCCCTCCACGGCGGCGACGGCGCGCGCCATCTCGACGGGGCCGCGCGCCGCCGCGATCAGCTCCAACGACACCGCATGCCGCTGCATCCACTTCTGGCCCTGCGGCACAAGGATGGGAAGGTCAGGCCGTGAGTGGCAGGGCTGTAGAATGGGTGAGTTCAGAGTGGAAGCTGGACAGGCCTCCATTGTGTTGTGCACAGAAGGCTGAACGTCAGGCATTTAGTGTTCCAGGATCACACAGGGCAGCCGGCTGGCGGGGCGCACCCGGAACCAGAAGGGCGCGCAGCCGAGCAGAGCGTCGCAGGCGGACAGAATGCGGCCCTCCATGGACGCGTACAGCCCCAGCGTCGCCCAGTTGCCCTCGCCCCGCGTCAGCTGCGCCACGCATAATGGAATCAACGTCTGTGCAACGGGAAGTGGGAGGCAGCGAGACGTGTGCCTGGCGGTGAGACAGCTCGCAAATCTATGATTTGATGCTCTGCGGCCAGATGGCAGTTGCAGCAGCATTCATGTAAAGCAGATGCAACTGGGGATGCATGACCGAGTACAGCAAGGGGTAAGGGGCAGCACCGGCGCCAGGATGCTGGTGTAGCCATCGGGCCGGGAAGCAGCCAGCTGCGCAGCCGGCAGGATGGGCAGCGGCTCCGGCTGCCCCTCGGTGGTCAGCACCGCGCCCGCCGGCACGCTGACCTGCACCACGGGCGGCGGCGGCGCCGGCAGCATGCCGGGCGGCGGCGCCGGCGCCGGCGGCACGGGCAGCGAGCGCACGAGTGGTATCGCCGACAGTGCCTTGAGTAGGCCCGCCTCCCGGTCGATGCGGCCGCGCTGCAGCCAGGCCACTACGGCGGCAATGTCCTCGCCTGCGCACAAGGTGACAACCTGGTTTCGAGAGCTTCTCAAGGCAATGCTGTGGTGGAAAGGCATCCCGACGATCCATAGGGGCAGTGTCGACTCGAATGTATCTGCTGCAAGCTCTTGCACACGAGGCTCACCATCGTAATAGCCCCATGCCGCGCCGCTGTCGTGCTCAATGTACAGCCGCCAGGCGGCGGCGGCGCTGCCAAAGGCCCAGTAGCGACGTCGGTGGTAGTCCCAGCCGAGCGCTCGCCGCAGGCCCAGCCGTGCGCCCTCTCGCCACTTCACCCAGTCCGCCACCAAGCCTATCCATTGACAGTACATGGCTCAAGATGACGGTCTGAAGGTCCAGACCAGACCTTTGCAGATGCACAGTGCATACATGTCGTGCAGCCTCAACTGCTGGCAGATGCAGCACACCTGAGAAGCCCGGGGCTGGTTGCGGAGGCGCAGTGGCAGAGGTAGCACGAGCGCCAGCTGGAGACGGGCCTGCTGCGGGCCCGACTGGAGGGGCGGCAGCAGCTGGATCAGGCGTAGCGCCGGTGTCAGGTGCTGCGCCGGGCGTGGCCGGCAGCGCGTCAGCAGCGGGTGCTGCCGCCTGTGAGCATGGCAGAACCAGCATTCGCAGGTTGTAGTTGCTGTGAGCAGGATCAGCCACATCCGAGAAGACACCATGCACCTTATCAAACCTCTGGTAGCAGAGACCACGTCGGCAATCAGATTCAACATAAATGAGGCGGGCTGACCTGCGGCACGGCAGGCGGCGGCAGTTTGGGCGCGCGCGCGGTGGCCATCTCCTCGGCGCGGCGGCCCAGCAGGTCCCGCACTTTCTCGCCCGCCAGCGCCAGCGTGGTCAGCCCTGCCAGCGCCGCTATGCGCTGAGCAGGCGGCACGTCAGTGTAGTCCCCATACGCCAGCGCCAGCCCCGCCTCCTGTGTGTCATTGCATATAAGCGAGTTCACAGAAGTTGATGACGATGACCGCAAATGCAGGGGTCCTGGGCTCAGCGGCTGAATACGTCAGTTCCTGCTAAGGACCCAGAACCAAAGCAGGTGCCCGAAGCAAAGGAGATGCTGCATACAGGTGAAGCAACACATGGAGCAGGCTCGCACCCGGGCGGGCTCCTCCACCCAGCCCAGGGGCGCAGTGAGGAGCGCGGTGCCGCAGCGGCCGGCCCAGGTGCCGGGGGTGCTGCCGTCCGGCGAGTGCAGCGCCGCCCGCAGCTTCACCGGCTGCTCCTCCTCCACCTTGTCCTGCGTTCGAGGCTCATGCCGCTTCAGTGACAGAAGTGGCAACAGCTCGCAATATGTGTCTCTGCGTTTGTGTTCACAAAAAGGCGGGCAGCATTGAACCCGTGCTCTGCTGTGCATCGTCTAGGGTTTGCAAAACTTCGAGACGGCAGAGCAGCAGAGGGCACTAATATGATACTTGAAGAAGGCTTGGCAAGTGCAGCTCATTCAAGGTGCACCTGGTCTGGCAAATGCATCTCAGTCAAGATGCACCTGGTAGGCGCGCAACAGAGCGCAGTGCATGTCGCGCAGCAGCACGGCAGTCGCAGCGCCTGCAGCATCGATGACGGGCGGGCCTACGGGCTCCGGCGCCGGAAGCCGCCCGCAGCCTGTGAGACAACACAAACTTCTGATGAACAGTAAGTGGCAGCAGGTTGTCTGATTTGGCTGGGGTTCATTCGACTAATGGCCATGCAACATCGCAACCTGCAGCGTGACGGCGAGCAAAATGCCGGCTCATGATGCATGTGGACTAGTGCAGGGACAACAAACCAACTCGCCTGAGGATGGCATCAGCGCGGCCGACGCGGCAGCAGGCGCTGTGATGCCAGTGTTGGCGGCAGCGGCCGCAGCGTCAGGGGTGCTGAGCGTGCCTGAACCCTCCACTTTGAGCTTCACCCTGATGCCTGATGCTCTCGGAGTGTCCGCCTATGCCGTCAAAACATAAATGGTGCCTGGACTGTGGCGCGCGCATACCTTGTGGCAGCGCGGTGTTATGCAGAGCAACGGGCTTGATGCAAGGCGACCTGAACACTTTCAAGAAGGCTAGCTCAATCACAGCATCACTGAGCAAAGGCAGAGCTTGTTCTTCAAGTTCAAGCGGTACCTCCTCAGCATCACGCTGGCGGCGCGTGCGCACAGTTGGATCGGCTTCTTGGTTTGCCACAGCCTCCTCCACTGCCGACTGTGCTGCAGGCAAGCGGGTGGGGCCAGGCGCCACGGCAGCCTCCAGGCGCCACAGCGGGAACGGTGCCAGCCCCAGGATGTCGCCAAAGGTCTGCAGACAGAAGTAGATCAGATTAGATTCACACATGTATTGCGGCGCAAACATTTTAGCACTCACTTTTGCACAATCTTGTGCGCCATGCACGTTGGGCAGAGATGCAGACACACACGCCGCAGAGGTTCTACTCCAAGGCGTCAAGAAGGCATGGGAGCTATGTGCCAAGCATTTCTGCCCTCACCTGTGTGAACTCCCACACAACGAGGAGGTCGCCCAGCAGGTCTGGCTGAAGCCGGAAATCGTGGCGCAGCGGCGGCGGCGGCCCGCGCAGCGTCGACGCGGCCTTCTCCTTGCGATGCCGCTGGCGCACCGCCTCTGCGGCCGCCGCCACCCTCGCCTGCCGTGCCGCCTGCTGCTTCTCGCGCCGCCGCGCCGCTTCGTCTGCCCGCCGCTGCTCTGCTGCCTGCACGCCGCGCATGATGACAGTGACAGTGACAGTGAGTATTACTGTCGTGCCCTTGACGGCGATGCACCCCAAGCAGTGGGCATGTTTCAAGCAAGTGCCCATAGCATTCCATGTCATCTGCTGCTGCACCTTAGCCCCAGAGTACAGCAGCTCCCGCGATGGCGCCTTCCGTGCGCTGCGCGCCTGCCCATCCAGAGTGCCGGACGCCCCGGCAGTGAAGCCGCCCAGGCGGACCGTCAGACGCGGGACCTGGTCCACACAGAAGGGAGGCTGAGCGATCTGCCTTTACACGCTCTACATTTCAACTTTTGAATTTAGGTTGTCATCGGGTTGGTGCGATGGATGTGGATGACAGTGTCACAAGCACACTGTTTGAACGGTTGTGTGGCATGTCAAACATGCTGCAGAACAACCTGCGCCTGCTCTTTTGAGCCACTGGCCGAGCCGCCGCCGCCGCCGCCTCCGACGCCGCTGCAGCCGAGCCGCAGCTTCAGCCGCTTCGACCGCGGCTCTCCGTGCTCCGCGCCATTCGGCTCGGCTGCATTCGGGAACACAACAGCGTGAGCTCAGCTCATCATGCCAGGTGACGAAGCATGAAGCAGCTTCGCAAATTTCTAAGGAGGTTGACGGCACAGTTTGGCAGCACTGGGTTGATATGAGTCCTCTCCACCTGGGCTGGAGTCTGGCGCGGCGCTGCCGGGCGACGCAGCCTCGGCCGTTTGCCGCTTGCGGCTGCTGCGCTTCTCTCTGTCTGGCTCTGCCGCCGGCTCAGCGGCAGTAGCTGCCGGGCGCTTCGCCCGGCTGGAGCTGCAGGTCAGATCGCATCCGTCATGCATTACGCTCCACCAGAGAGGATCAAGAGAATATTGAGTCAATGTCCTGCTGGTCAGCACAGCAGCCAATCCGAAATCGCCGCGCCCAATGGGATGAATGCAGAAGTGAACGCAGAGGTGCTGCATGTTAAGCGACATCTGGAGCCGAAAAACCAGGAGCAACAAACCTGGGGGTGGACATGCCGACCGCCGACATGTCGCCAGCGCCTTCCGCCAGCATAGCATCGGCGGCAGCTGCTGCCTTGGCGTTGCGCCCCTCAGGCGCCACGCGCCGCAGCGTCCGCGCAAAGCTGTCCTCGTACGCCGCTGCGGGCGCTAGCAGCCGGTAGCGGGCGGCGGAAGTCACCACCCACACGCTGGGGGAGTCTGCGCTGCCGCCGCCGCTGCGGCCCCCGGCAGTCGCCATCCACTCTAGCACATCCTTGACCTCCACATGGAACTGCTGGCCTGCATACACGAATGTGGGAGGTTTGGCGCCTGGCCTGCTGGAGTGGATTTTGCAGCAATTGACGCATCCGGGAGCACAGCCACGAACACATGCATGTGTGCAATACAGCCTGCACACTGGCACAGCAACTGACCATTGCGCTTGACGGCGCGGCCGCCGGGCGCGAGCAGCACGCCGCGCAGGGTGAGGAAGGCGCCGCCGCGGGCGTCCAGAGCCTCCAGTCCCGTCAGCTGGCTGCCGCGCTTGCCGCCCACCAGGCTGAAGTAGTCCAGCAGCCGCAGCGGCAGCTCCCCCTTCCCTGTTGGCAACTCCACAGCACACATCGGCCAAGCTGGCCGCTAACTGACAATGCATTCTCTTTATAAAGCAACTCAACGCCCTGCCTGAATCCTGAAGAGTCTGCAAGTGAACAAGCGACCTTGCGCAAGTGCCTGCTTCCGTCTCTGGCGAATTCCGCACGCACCCGGCGCGATGCTGAATTTCGCCGGCACATCCTCCTCGGGCTTGCAGGTCGCAGGGTCGATCGGCGGCAGCGTTGCAGGCGGCTCTCCTGCTGGCGGCTCTGCTCGCTTCTCTGCTGAGGCTGCACCGCGGGCACCGCCCTTCTTCGCCGCGGGTGTGTCCACATCCTTGCTGCTCGGCCGCTTTGACGCAGGCAGCGGCTTGGGCTCGGGACCTTCAAGCCCCGCCGCCTGCCAGGCCCTGAGGAAAACCTGCCGCGAGTCGTCGGCCAGCTGCCGCGTATGCGCGTCATTCTTGTTGTACTTCTCGCAGTTGTCGAAGACCAGCAGCCCGTCGGCCAGCACCTCCTCCGCTGAGCTGTAGCTGCTGCGGCGCCAGTTGGAGCGGCGGCCCGCTTCCAGCTGCTTGGCAATGCTCCCCAGGTCGATGGGCTTCTCGATGACTGCGCACGGCAACATGGTAGGGCCGTCAGCGTTTGTGCACCAAATGAGCGCCCAAGCGCGCCCGGAGCCCCCCGACCACGATCCTTGCCCACGGAGGCGAAGGAAAAGCGCACAATGCATGCTGATCCACGTAAAAGGAATCAAGTGTCTCAAAGCCAAGTAGAAATGCCCAGCACCTGTGGCATAATCTGGCAGGTCGAAAAGATCGAGGACCGGCTTGCGAAACAGAGTGCTCTTGCCGTCCTTCAGAACCTCAAGCACCGCATCTAGCGCCGCATCGAGCGACATGCTCGCCGCTGCCTGCATCGGCCTCACAGCCGAGGCTTGCACCCAGACAAGCCAGCGATCATCTCCACTGGCCTTGTGGACGAGATCGCAGCAGTGGCTCCAGCTCGGCCGCAGCGGCCTAGAAACCCTTCCAAACGCCTAACGTCACAGCGGACTGCAGCTGCTGCATGCAAATTTGCAAATGCGACATGTGGCGAACGGGGAGAGGTGCGGGCAGGTTTTGATGGCCATCAGCGTTGCCATGTATTCTGCCTGCCCTCACTCTTAGCTCACCGGAACACCTGAGAGAACCTTGCGTTGGCAGCTGAAGCGGTGCGCCACGGCCACGGTTTGCACGCCATAAGTGATTCAAGCGGGTGGTGTCCCGAGGCGGTGAATGAGAAGGCCATTGTCAGCACAGAAGCCTTAAATGCATGAAAACAGATGTGTCAAGTAGCTCAGACCACGGTCGGAGCCGCAAAAGCCCATCCTGGTACAGCAACGCATGCGGCAGACCCACAGCGGCATATGAGTTGAGCAGCGCATGTTGATTCTGGTGCCCCTAGTGCTAGCATTGCTAGCTGCAACCGTCCTCATGTCGCTGGCCTGGCTCCGCCCGCGCCAGGAGAAAGGCGACTCTCCGCCGGCAGCGGACCCGAAACAGGCAGCCCGAAATGTCGACAAGCTGCGCGACTTCCACGGCCTGGCAAAGGTATATCTTGCTAGTGTTGAAATCTGTGTTGTGCGCTCGGGCAACAAAGGCAGTCTTGCCGCCGCATTACGCCTTGTGAGGTGCGGCGGTGATGTCAGCGGAGCAACCGGCATGCATGCAGGTCACATATGCTCTGCCTCCGTCCAACAGGATGCGCTGGAAGCCGCGCACCAGAAGGATCGCGCTGGCAGGGCGGCGGAGGCGGCGAAGACGTATGGCATCGGCAGCCAGATCATCGACGAGGGCCTGCAGCTGGTGGTGCCGTCTGTGGGGCTGGGCCCCGCATTCAGCAACACCGCCCGCTGGCGCGCCGACCTGGCAGCCTGGCAGCCGCGAGTGGCCCACAGGTGGGCTCTGACACTTGCTGCAGCAGTCAGTATTGACTTGTCGTGCCCAGCCAGATGGAGATCAAAATCAAGTGACATCCTGGTGAATCATCTGGCAAGGCATATTCGCCAAACTTCCTGCACCCTACTGGTAATGCGAAACGGGATGCAGGCTGGAGCAGCTGGAGGGCAGTCGTCCGCCGGCAGCGCCTGTCGCCAGCATCCCTTCTGACACGGAGGTGGAGGGGTGGGCGGCTCTGCGGAGAGCGCGGCCTGGCCCAGCAAAGCAGCGGCAGCACCAGCCGCAGGCGGCAGCCGGCCGCCAGCCAGGTGCCAGCCAGCCGTTGCAACATCGAGGTGTGACGCTGCTGGCATGCTGTGGCTTGCTATTTGCTGCGCCAATTGACAGTTGGCGCTTTCAGGGACGCCTGAGGACCTCGCTGCTGCTTTCGTTGAGCGTGCTGACCCACTCACCATGCCAGCAGATGTGCCCACCACCAGAATGCAGAGCACCTGTGCGTACACCGAACGAGCATGACCAGTTATTATGCATGCTTGCAGCGCGGCCGGCAGCAGCGCCGGCAAACGAGGCGCCTGCTCGCGCCGGCAGCCGTGGCACAGCTACAGAGAAGGAGGAGGCGCGGCTGCGGGACGCGGTGCTGGGCGAGGTGCTGCAGAGCGGCAGCAGCGTGCGCTGGGCCGACGTCGCAGGCCTTGCGTCCGCCAAGCAGGTGCTGTTCTGGCTGCTGTTGGCTTGTGTTTGGGCGATGACGAGATGTGCAGACGGTGGACATCTTCCATGCAGACCTGATCTCTGCCTGCCATGTGGAAGCATCGCACCAGACTGTCAGCAATGGGTGCCCAACGGAGTGACTTAAGGCCAGCTCTTGCCTGCTTTGCTCGTGAAGAAACCCCCTGCCATGCGCAGGCGCTGCAGGAGATGGTGATACTGCCGGCGCTGCGGGCGGACCTGTTCAGGGGGCTGCGCACCCCGGCGCGGGGGCTGCTGCTGTACGGGCCCCCGGGCAACGGCAAGACGCTGCTGGCCAAGGCGCTGGCAGCGGAGGCGCGGGCCACCTTCTTCAACATCTCCGCCTCTTCGCTCACCTCCAAGTGGCACGGCGAGGGCGAAAAGCTGGTCCGCACCCTGTTCAAGGTCGCCACCAGCATGCAGCCCTCCATCATCTTTGTGGGTGCGGCATCTTTCCTCCCTCGTGAATACTCGACTGACATGCTCCTTGCTTGCAACAAAGATGAACTCTGCAGCCAGTTGCACAGGTTTTCGTCGTGCAATAGCCAACACGTATATACACTGAAGTTGTGCGTGCAGACGAGATCGACAGCATCCTGTCGGAGCGGTCCAGCGGGGAGCACGAGGCCAGCAGGCGCCTGAAGACCGAGTTCCTGCTCCAGTTTGATGGCGTGGAATCCGACCAGGGCACCAACCGCGTCGTCGTCATCGGCGCCACCAACAGGCGCTGGCCTGGTCCAGCTGCGCTGCACCTGCTCAGCGTGATCTGACAATGTTCATGGACTTGCCTCCTTTGCCAATGCTCATGCCGTGTCCCAGGCAGCCTTGCTTTGCAGCGTACAATGAAGGCAGCTGCACATTTTTTGTCCCAGGCCCTGGGAGCTGGACGACGCGATGCGGCGGCGGCTGCAGAAGCGCATCTACATCCCGTTGCCAGATGGCGAGGCGCGGCGCGCGCTGCTGCTGCGGTTGCTGGAGGGGCAGCCCTCGCGCCTCAGCGCCGCCGATTTCGAACGCATCGTGCGCGCCACCGATGGGTAGGCAAACGCTCCTGCAGATTTTTAGTTCACGGGACGAGTCAACCGGTTCACGGGACGAGCCAACAGCTGCCGGCATCCTTGTGCCTAGCCTCTCAGCCAGGCTTTCACGCTCGCAGTTGCTGCTACCTGACTGTCAACCTGGACCTAAAGCAAGCAGCAAATCGCAAGCTGAACTGTGCTACGCTGTGGCTGGCCCGCAGGTACAGCGGCAGCGACCTGTCGGCGCTATGTCGGGAGGCGGCCATGGTGCCCCTCAGGGAGCTGGGTAGCGCGGTGGCGCACGTGTCGGCAGACCGCGTGCGGCCGGTGGGGCTAGACGACTTCTCCACGGCGCTGGAGTCGACCAAGCCCAGCGTCAGCCGGCAGCAGCTGGGCGCATTTGACGAATGGACCAAAGACTTTGGAAGTGTCTAGCAGAACGTCTCGCCAAGAAGACGGCGGTGCAGATGTCAAATGCTGACACGCTCAGCAATCAGTTTGTGTTTTCCGTTCGTTGTCCAAATGTCATTCAGTTGTATAGTAAGCAGGCTCGCAAGTGCCCTGTCACACCGGCCTCAATTGCCTCGTACCGGCCAAAAGCAGCCACGCTACTCTATTTTGAAGGATCGTCATGTCAAGCGCCATACTTTGGCGCCCGCCCCAGCTTGTACGCCAGCTCAGGCAGCAGCCGCTCCGCCAAAATGGCACTGGCGCCGCCCCGCTGAGCATACTGCTCGAGGCTCAGTTGGCTGCAGCGGTCCACCCGCACCACCGCTGGCAGTCGCTGCACCATCAGCAGCGGCGACGCCAGGTCCACCGCCACCGCTTCATCCTTGCACATCTGGAAGCTCTGCCTCGGCCGCAAGCCGCCGACGCCGCCATTGCTTGCCTGCTGCTCCACGCCGCTGCCGCCGGGGCGCAGCAGCTCCCCAATCGATGCGCCGCCGCTGCCCAACACGACGACCAGCAGCAGGCTCTCGCGCGCGCCGGGCTGCGCGTTGAGCTGCTGCACCAGTGCATCCAGCCACTCCACGCGCGTGCATGAGTCTGCAAACTGCTCCTCTGCGGCTGCGCCAAAAGCGCGGGCATTAGGCTGCGGCCCCAGGTGCAGCAGGAGCAGGTGCAGCGCCTCGTCGCTGTCCTCCTCTGCCGCGGGCGCCTGCTGAGCGGCCTTGCGGTCCAGGCCTGATGAGGACGACGCAATTACCCTTTAGGCTCGGGATCTGAAAAAGGGGTCATGCGCCTGCTTGTGCAGTTCACATGCAGCAGAGCTGGTTCACTCTCAGAGAGGAGGGGGCATTGGGATGGCGGTGCACATCAGACAATCCGCTGCGAGCCTTGCTCGTACACCCAGCCTTGAATAGCCGGTGCATATGCCAAGGTATGACACACTCACCCAGCAGGCCAAGCGCAGCCGCAGCCACTGCGCCCGGCGCTGGCAGGTAAGCGTCACTCAGCGCTGCGGGCGCATTGTGCTGTCCCGCCAGCATCTCACTGAGGTGCATAGCCCGCTGGAAGCCTGCCCACTCGCTCAGCTCGACCGCCGCACCGTCGGCGGACACAAACGCCGCGGCAAGCTGCTGGTACCTGGAACGGCAATATTGGGGCAGGTTGGAAGTGGTTCACCGCAAGCACATTTTCTGACAGACTGTGAATTGTTGTACAGCTGGAGCAATGGCAATCACGATAGAGGATGCCTCAGGTAAAGGAATGCTAACCGGCTGGCAAGGTCCGGCGGGCTGCTGGCCGCTGAGCGCGCAGCCGCGTCCAGGCTGAAGAGCTGCGCCAGACGCTCCAGCAGCGGCGGCCGATCGCTGCCTGCAAGCCGCACACCATGGCTTCTGTCGCATTGGCCGTGTGATGGTTGCTGCTCCTGTACTTGCTGAATCTAGACCAGCATGCTCCAGAATCTCGTCAGTGAATGAACCACAGATGAGGAGCTGCACCTGCCGCGGGCGACTGCACAGCGAGCAGGCCGCTGCAGCCGTCTCGCGCCATGCCGTCCAGGTGAGGGTGGTGCGCCCGATTCAGCGACGTGACGGTGCCTGGAGGGCCAGCTTCCTGCGACGCCGGCAGCAGGGTCCCATCCGCGAACACGATGAGGCACTTTGGCGGCGGGTCCTGCAGCGCCGCAGAGTGCCGCACAGCCTGCTCAGCTGGGTCCACGCGTCTGGAGGGGTCTACGCAGTCGAGGCAGTCACAGAGCTCCCGCCGGAAGCGGGGGCGCGGCATTGCGAAGTGGAGCAGGGGGTTCAGGGTGTGCGGCGTCGCCTGCAAACCAGGACTGCCAGCGATGTGCGACGAAGGGCACTCGCAGCGCTTGAATCGCTCGTGCTTCTGGCGAGGCCGTGTGCGAGCATATACGAAATGGACTAAAATTTTGCCAAGCCTAGCAGATCGTCCCAAGACGCTGGAAGCATTGCTATGCGCGAAGGTGCTTCCACAGCACGTCACGCCTTTGCCAACGGTGCAGGTTGCACAATTACACAATTCGCATTACCCTCGCCGTATCAACTTTTGCACCAGGTGCTGCTCGTTGTGCCCAGCGCGCTCCCGCGTACCGCAGTTATCACAACTCGCCAGCGTGTCCGATTCACCCTTGACCGGTTGTCTGAAAGCCCCTGTGTTCCGTGTAGCTTGCCGTAGCGAACCAGAAACCTTCCGTCCGTGAGTGGCAAGGCAGCACCGCGAGCGCCTGCCGCGGGCTGCCAGCCAGGGAGCGACGTTCTGGAGGCGAGCCTGTTGCCTGGGCAACACATAATCCCCGATGAGCTCGCTTGGCCAAGCCACGGACCAAGCGAGCCTGTTGTTGGGCAAGCAGCTGAAAGGTATGCAGCGTGAGCCGCCGTACAGAGCTGTTTCGGGCATGGAAACTTCGGCAAACCCAAAGCTTTCAACTCAGCATTCAAGTTTTGAACAAGGCACTGAGCTGCATCTCGTACATGCAGAGCTCACGAAGCGCCCGGTGGACGGTTTCTCTGCGGGCCTCGTCAACGACGACAACCTGTTCGAGTGGCAGGTCACAGTCATGGGGCCGCCCGACACGCTCTAGTAAGCGCCGCACCCGGATCTGCAGCCCCATTTGACCCTGATGATCTCACAAAGCACTTCAATTCATGTCAACAGTCCGACTGACGGCCTGATGGTTTCTTGCAGCGAGGGTGGCTTCTTTAACACGGTCCTGAGCTTCCCGAAGGACTACCCGCAGTCGCCGCCCACCTGCAGGTTCACCTCCGAGATGTGGCACCCCAATGGTGAGTCGGCTGCATGTGTTTCTCCACTTTCGCGGCCAGTTTGAGCACATGAGGCCATCTTTAGCTCGTGTCCCTCTTTTTTTTTTGAGTTCAGCACCAAGCTCGCCAGCCCCCGGCCGCATGAGCCCAGATTTCGCTGTTCATCAGCAAATTGACTGTTCACGTTGCCGCTGCAGTCTTCAGCGACGGCCGCGTGTGCATCTCCATCCTGCACAGCCCAGGCGACGACCCCATGGGCTATGAGACGGCAGCCGAGCGCTGGAGCCCTGTGCAGTCGGTGCGCCGCGCCCCTGCACCTGCTGCCAGTCCTCCGCATGCTGCATCACTTCCTTCGTGCAATGATGTTCTTTGAGGATGCAAGTGAGGGGGCAGTATCACCAAACGACGACGGCCACAACCACGCTGCACTGTGGGAGTCAGACCACTGACGAGTCAGCGGCGCTGCGATTTTGACGCTGCCGCATGCGTGCAGGTGGAGACGATCATGCTGTCCATCATCTCCATGCTGTCGTCGCCAAACGACGAGTCGCCAGCCAACATTGACGCAGCCAAGCAGTGGCGGGAGGACCGGGAGGGCTTCAAGAAGAAGGTCGGCCGCATCGTGCGGAAGTCCCAGGAAATGCTCTGACGCCGTGACCCATTGCTGCATCTGACCTGGCACTGCCGTGCCGGCATGCCTAACCAGGGTGGCCAGCACCCGGTGCTGTGCCTGACGCCCACCTGAAACCTCTAGACAGCTTGCTTGTCGTGCACACAGACGCGAGTAGTGGTGTAGTCGTGCTTCCTGCTTCTGTCCTCTGTCCGTAGCCAGATTTGCAGCTAGTGTCATGTGCATGTTCACTTTCACACAGTAGCAGAAGCGCATCGTGGCTTCAGAAGTTCTGCAACAAATAATGGCCAATCAACAGGAAGTGCAGACTGCCTTGCTTGTCCCGTTCATGACACGGGGCGATCTGCAGGACACTACTGCCGCCTGTGGACCACCTGCACCCAGTTCCTTGTTCCTGCAGTGAAGAGCCAAGCAGGAAAGCTATTACAGTGACAGCTCTGGTGCATGCTCTGCCACAGCAGGACGGATGGCGCAGCAGTCGAGAACGCCTCAAGGTAGCAGATATCAAACGCTGTTGTACAGCCAGCCCTGCGGCGCTGCAGTAGGTATCTCACACTCGACACCATGCTCGCAAACGACACATTCTGCGCATATAGGTAACCCTGTCCTGCAACACTGCCAGCAGTGCCGGCGGCATGAGTGGCGCACCCTGCACGCCAGCGGCTCACGGTGGCGGGTTCTCCGAGTTGGCAAAGTCTGCCACCACGAGCGGCAGCAGCTCGCGTGTGGTACTGTGCGCGTTGGCCAGCGCCTTGGACTGCCGCTGCCAGCGCTCGCCGTGGCGCGGCTCCGAGGCAACGCACTTGTCCACCACCGCCGCCGCGCTGTCAGGCGTGCCGTGCTGCTGCTCGAAGGCCAGGTACTGCGCCCAGGCGTCGCCGTTGTCCGGGTCCAGCAGCACCGCGCGCTGGAACCACGACCGCGCCTTCTCGATCTGCAGGCGTGATGGACGCATGGTGAGTCAGGCAGAGCTTCGATTAACAGCTGCAGATCGCCATGCTTCTGAGTTCGCAGTTAGAAGACATCCTACGCTTTACAGCCGCGCAGGTAGCAGGCGATACAGGACTATTTTTGGACGTATACATGGCCAGAGCGAGCCGACAAGCAAACCTTGCGGTCGTGCCAGAAGAGCTGGGCGACGGCGGCGATGATGTGCGGGTCGTCGTTGCACCGCTTGAGGGCGTCCACCGACTTGCTGCGCCGCTGCGGCCGCGGCGCCATGCCGATAGCCTCCGCGTGCAGTATCCCTGACGTGGGGCACTCCTGTTGTTTGCCAGCCACACCTCACGTCAGCTTGCTTAAAAATGAACTGTCGACGTGCATGCACAAGCAGGATGGCCATCAGCACAAACTGTCGCAGGACACACTGCAAGCCTCGAGAACGATGCAGCTACAGCGCTGCTGGCGGCAATACAAGATGAGCAGGGCTGGGGAGCGCCGCCGCACCTGCAGCGCCTTGGCCATGAGGGAGTCGGCGGCCTTGGGCAGGGCGGCGCGCTGCTCCGTGCGCACCGCCGCCAGCCACAGCTGCTCGCTGCCCGGGTTCTTGTGCCGCGCCTGCTCCAGCGTCGCCCGTGCCTTCGACACGTTGCCCGCCTGCTCCTCCAGCCGCGCCGCCGCCTGCGCTTCGTCGATTCACAAAGCTTGCTGGAGTTTGGAGCCAGCCCACCATGCAGCAGCAGCAAACGGTGGGGGGTATGAGATGACCAGTTTGGCAGTTTCACCGTGCAGGTGCAGGTTCAGCATGGGGTAGCAGCGCACCCGCCACAGGGGGACGCTGGTGATGCAGCGCTTGAGGCCATTCTGGTAGGCCTGGCGAGCGGCGGCGGCGGCGCCCTGCCGCTCCTCCAGCTGACCCAGCATCAGCCACAGCTTGTCGAAGTAGGGGTACCGATCCAGTCCCGCCTGGGCAACACAATGACCAATTGTGAGGTATAGGACATAGCTTGGTAGCACAGATTCTTGCATCTGCAATCCCATGCACGAACCCAGTGACAAAAAACACCACTCGTTCACACATGATTAAGAGCACTTGCAGTCACGGTTCCAGGCTGGGTTGGTCAGCATGGCGCACCTTGAGAAGGCGGCGCTCCTCGGGCCCGTTGCCCAGCTCGCGCTCCACGATGGCGGATTTCATGAAGACGCGCTGCGTGGAGGAGGCCGGCACCCGCGCCTCCCCCTCCCCCCGCGCCTTCGCCAGGATGATGCGCGCCCGCTGCGGCTCCTGCAGGTGATAAAAATCACACGCTTCTGAGATGATCGTCATGTTCCACATGTCAAAAAGCAAAGCAGCAGATGCAATGCTGCACCCCACAGGATGTTCCCCAGGCTGTCTGACGCAATTGCACAACTATGGACAGCAGTCAGTTATGAACAGCACGCCGGCCAAGATCCCAAAACCAGAAAGCACAGCAGCAAGCAGCGAGGACGCGCCTGGTTCTCGAACTCCAGCTTGAAAGCGGCGAGCCAGATGTCCTCGGACTCGGGGTTGGCGTCGAAGGCGAGCTTGAGGATGTCGCGCGCGGCGGGCACCTGCCCCGACAGCCACTTCTCCTTGGCCGCCATCAGCCACAGCACCTCCGCGCGCGGGCAGTACTTCACCGCCTCCCGCAGCACCGCGTCCAGGCTCTCCGCGCTCCCGTGCGCCTTCTCCAGCTGCGCCTCCCGCCTGCGCAGTATGGCAGGGGCCAAGTCACTTGAGAGGTTAGTTGCAAAATGCCCTAAAGCCGGAGCCGTATCTGCTATTGTATCTGCACATTATTTGACCACCCTCGCAACAGTAAGCTGATCCAACACTAGACAACATCTTCCTCTTTCCCCACACAATGCCCCGCAGAGGGGAGCAGACGATGTGGTGCAGCATCGGCACAGCAGGAGAATAGAAACAACAGACAGCTAGCAGGAGGCGCACTTCCAGATGGACTTTTTGCCGGGGAAGAGGGTGCGGGCGTGGCGCAGGATGGCGCGGGCGGTGTCGACGCTGCTGCGGCGCTGCGCTTCCTCCGCGTCCGCCATCCATGTGCGCTTCCGGTCCTCCTCCTCCACGCCCAGGCCTATGACTGCCGCCACGATCGCGCGGCACGTTTGCACCATCGCCGGGCTGCCCCTCTCCGCCGCCTCCGCCTCCTGCCGTTGATGGAAAGAAGCCAAGCGTGAGCCCAAGTCGCTGCCCAGCACAAAGAGCGCATGTCGACGGACTGGGCACAGCAGCAAAATGTCAGGCACATGAATACAAGCTGATGTAACGAAATGCAGATGTTTGCAAACGGCTCTCGTTGTGTATCCGTCTCACAAATAGCCTCGAAGAGCAGGAAGGCGGTTCAATGAAGGGTTGTATCCAGAATAGAGGGAGGAGGAGGATGATGAGGCAGTCCGACGCACCTTGAGCCAGGCCTCGCGGTCGATGACCACGGAGTTGGCGGTGAGGCTCTTGATGGAGCGGTCGATGATCTTGTCGACCATGGCCGCGTTGCCATGCGCCTCCTCCAGCTTGGCGGCGGTGATCCAGATGCTGGCGTCGGTGGGGACCTGCTGCCGCGCCTTGTTCAGGATCTTGCGCGCCGCCTCATACGTCTCCAGCCGCGCAAATGCCAGCCACAGCTCCACGTGCTGCGGGCAGCACTCCACCGCGCGCGCCTGCAGCACAGGCAGGTCAAGACTTGAGCACTTTGTACCTGGAAGGACGACGTTCATCGTCTTGCAGTAGCGCTGCTGTGCTGACTGCGACGCCGCGCTGTTCGACATCCAGGACCGCATACGGATGCATGCGATTGCAGGCAGGCGCTCTCTCATGCCATAGGGCTGGGGCGGCCAGCAGCTGCAGCTTAGTTTGCGAAAAGCGCACCAGGAGGATGCGGGCGTCGTCCTCGTTAGCGAGCTCCACCGCGGCCTTCCACAGGCGTACGCTGTTGGGCACGCGCTCCAGCGCCCGCCGCAGCACCCGCGCCTTTGCCGCATCGTCCGTCTCCAGCCGCGCCGCCTGCACATCGCACCAGTCGCATTAGCGTTTTGTTTGGAGACATGACTGGGGTCCATCAAACAGAATCCAGCACCTGCTCTGTTCATACATGCTGTGGGAGAACAGAGGAGCACGAGAGCTCGATGGTAGAAATGTTGCATGCTGCTCTCCTGTCCGATACATCTATGGTGCTTGTGAGTATGATGTCACGCAAAGCGCACGTGCCTGGAGCCACAGCTTGATGGAATTGGGCAGGGCGGCGACGCCGCGAGCGAGCACGGCCTTGCCGTTGTCGGGGTTGCTCTGCATGCGCGCTGCCTCCAGCCAGATGTCGTCGCTGGTGGGGCAGAACTCGCAGCCCTTCTGCAGCAGCAGCCGCGCCTGCGCCCCCTTGCCCGCCTGTTTGCGCACAGCATCCAGCAGGTCAGGTGTCTATCAGGAGTCTATGCAGAGGTTGCCTGAGAATATGATACACAATTTCTGAGTTTCAGCCGATGCTGAGGCCTGCTGGAGCAGGCGCACCGGTGTTTGGACTCCGACCGAGATTCCCATTGATGCGATGAGAGGAACATATAATAAGAACAGCGCACCAGCTCTTCGAGGCGGGCGGCGGCGATCCAGCCGGGCGCATGGCGCGGGTTGGTGTTGGTGACGCTCTTGAGCAGCAGCCGTGCCTTCTTGATGTCGCTGATCTCCGCGTCGGAGGATATCTTGATGCTCTTCATGTCGGTCAGGTAGCCCTTGGGGTCCACCACCGTCTGCCCCGTCACCGAATCCGCCATGCGGTCCAGGTTCAGCCGGATCACCTGCGCCATGCAGAAAGGCGCCCACATCAAGCCATTGCACATCACCAATCACGAATACATGCATGCCAGCGCCACAAAGGCAAGAATCTGTTGAGACGCCACTGCTGTAGCTGTCAGATCATGCTCGTTGATGCACATTGTCAATGTCAATGTGCATGCAGCTGCTGGTGTATTCGCCCCAGACTCGAAATGCGCTTGCAGTGGCGGACTGCATCTCCATGAAAACACCCAAGGGGAGGCGCAGCACCGTCTCGCGGCCCTCGCCAACGGCGGTGAGGTCGGTGGTGGCATAGCCGGCGGGCGTCTCCAGCCCTGCGCCCGGATCGGCGGTGTTGGTCTGCTTCTCCGCGGCCGCCGCCGCCAGCAGCGTGTCGGGCACCGGCGTGAAGCTCTCGAAGCGGGGGCGCTTGTTTTTGATGGTGTAGTCGCCGATCTCGGGGATGGCCTCCCACTCCGTCTCCGACACACCCGCCAGCTTGCGCTTGAGGTCCGCAAACTGCTCCGTGATCTTCGGGTTCTCCGCCCGGTATTTCTCGATCTCCTCCTTCAGCCGAGCCTCCCGCCGGTCCTGTCGGCACAGAAGCAGCGGGCGGACGTCAACATGTGCGGACAAACGGCTGGAATTTCTTTGGGGTCCTATCTCCGAGAGTTGCAGCCTGCCCAGTCCAGTCCTGCAAGGTCATGCAGATGCGCAGCCGTGCAGATGCGCAGACTGTACTCTGTTGGTGGAACCTTCCCAGGGCCTAAAGGGATGGGTACACGGAGCTGTGTGCGACACCTCGGCAGTGCATGCAGCAGAAGCGCACCCGGCGGCGGTCGTCCATGAAGTTGTCGACCTTGGCCCAGATCTCGTCGGCCTCCTTGTCCTCCTTGTCGTACTCCCCCGTGGTGCCCGCCAGCAGCGCCGTGTCCGCACCCATGAACTCGTCGAACTTGGTTTCGTCCTCTGCGTCGGCCGCGTCGTCCTTCTTCGGCGGCGGCGCCGGCGCCGGACCCTGCAGATATGAGGCCGATAACGTGTTTGACGGCTGGCGCTCGAACAGGGCAGTTGTGCGGGGCGCAATGGCAAAGTTGCAAACTGTGCATGCACATCGGCCCTCCGCTGCTTCAAAAGCAGAAAAGAAGATACTCTGCAGTCACCGCCGTCCACTGCAACGGAGCAGTATTGGAGCATTGCCACCCCTGCGAATATAATTTGGGCAGAGACACACCGTGTCGCCGCTAGTGTCGCCCAGAGAGATCTTTGCAGGCCCAACATCACTGCGCGTCATGAACCCGCTGGCGCCACGCCCTAGGCCAGGAACGTACCTGCGCGTGGACAGAATCCGGTTATTGCGCTGAGCGGTTGACTCTGATTGTTGTTTTATGTCACACGTGCATTGATGCGCAGACTCGTGCACCTTGCATCCTCATACACCCATGCAGCCGGATGCTGCAAGCACCCTACCCTGCGGGCTGTTTCATTGTGTTGAAGTCGATCTTGGCGGCGCTCGACCCGGGGGCCGGCGCATTCTCCATCATCAGCTTGGCGCGTGCGTGCGCCATGCTGACGAAGTTCTGACAGCAGGTGAGCCGATGCCGGTTGCGCGCGCAGCGCTGCGCGTTTTAGAAGCGACACCTCTTTGCCAGCGCAGGCGACCCGCTGACGCTGGAACACCTACTGATGCATTGCGCGGTCACTGCCTGCTCACAGAGTATTGCCCAGCACCACCAGCCACTTGCACTGTGCAGATTGCGCGCGAGCACCTCTGCCAAGCCTCGGTCTGGCCTCGGTCTGGCCTCGGTCTGGAAGCTGGTTATTTGCCAGACCGCAGCAGCTCAGCTCCTATGAACGTATCAAGCAGCCTATCATATGGCTGCGACTGCACAACGCGCTGTCCTCTGATGCCTGGCGGATGCCCAGCGCTGGAGCAGCCTTGGCCAGCGCCGCGCCTGCGCAGAGCCAGCAGTCAGCAACGCAGTCGGAACCGCGCGAAGTAACCCCTAGACAAAGCTGCACAAGGGCATCTGCACCTGCGAACTTGATGGATGTATTTTAATAAATTAAACATTGATTTTATATTAGAATTTCCCCCAACCGCCGCCGAGAGCCGCTGCTATTGGAGCTGCCTGTCTAGAGTTGCTGGCGTCTGGCTTACAGGCCAGCCGCTCCATTCACGAGGCATTCTATTTTGCGTGCAGGGGATCTCCGGTGTGCAAAGATCCGGTGTTCAACAGCTGGGTCGCTGAATGAGGCCCGCGGCTCGGACGGTGATTCTAAGGCTTGGTTAATTACACTGTTCTCTGGCTAGTTAGTGCATGCGTCAGCTGGTGTGGGGAGGAGACAGAATGATGGTTGCCGGATCCATGTTGGCATGCTTGGGAGAGGTGGGTCTCATCGGCTCATCTGCTCAGTGAGTGTCATCAACAGTTTGCGACATGATGACACATGAAAGTTTCTTGGCGATTTGATGCCTTATCAGCCTGAGTGAGGCTGGGGGGGTGTAATCTACCTATCTATCTATCCAGGATTTTCCTCGTCATCAATTCTTTCTCGCTCTTGGGGCAGAGCGTGCAGTCCACCAGGTTTTCCGCCGAAGGGCATTCTTCCGGAGGAGCGAGTTGCCAAGGACGCAGCGACTTGGGAAAGAAAATTTCCTGTGCAACGGTTTGGCAGATGCTCATCAGCCACTCTCGCAGGTGGACACTGAACATCAGTCAGCGAGCTGAAATTTCAGTCAGGCAGTCAGGGAGCCCACTCTCGCAGCAAGCAAGCACTGCCAGTGGCAGCCTTGAGCCCCAGCAGTTCGCACCGACAGCTGCAGCCAGCATTTAAGAGCGTGCTGGAATCATGGCGGCGGGTATGGCAAAGGATGATTCGACGTTCGGAAAGTAGAGTGTGTTGTTACAAGAAGTACTTCACTAGTGAGCCTACTGTTGAACCGCTGAAAGCATGCAGCCTCGTCTGATCTGCATTGCGACATTGCATCCTGTTCACTGTGCAGGTACTGACAAGACTGTCGTGAAGGTACCTCTTCTTTCAGCTGTAGGTCCAACTGTCAGACATGTGCGCACGCCCTAACATGCTGCATAATTGTAGATAAACGGTCTGAGTCTTCCAGGTGCTGTATCTTGGATGTTCTTCGCAATGCAGCACCTGCTCGCTCAGGCACACCACCGATTGTTTGAGGCCTGCACTACAGACATTGTGCTTTCCTGCAGTGGAAAACGGACCGACCCTCTGCCATTGGCCGCATCGCTATCGAAATGGAAGAAGTCCGCAACGATCTTCACGCTGTGCTGGAACACCGGCAAATACACATGGATGCATCCTGGCCAAGCCCTGGTGAACAAGCTGCTGAAAGGCAGCAGCCTGCACGGTGTCACCATCCGGCAGGTAATGTGCAACAGCTGTGTGTTTGCCGTGGTGATGCCATGTCGTCCTCTGTGTGTGTGTGTTGTCAACAGTGTGTCCATTTTTGAGTAGTGTCTGCCGCCTGCACAGGTTCGCACCAGAGCATGCAGGGGTGCTGAGCCAGGCAGTCAGGCTGCTGTGCCGGAAAGGCGGGAAGATGTGATGAGATCATGCTCAAGTTGCTGGAAGATACTGTCAGAACGAAACCTTGAATCATAAGGTCGATATCTGATGCGCCATTTGGAGGACGCCGCTGCTGATCAACGTGTGCGCGCGGACCAACTTTGTGGTGCTGCTGAGTGCACCGAGCTTGTTTTGTGACGTTCCAGACTCTTGCAGCTCGTGGCTGCATGAAGCTCTACCAGTGGCGAGGTATAATATGTTAGGGGTAACGAGGGTAACGTGTTACCCTGCGCTGGAGCTGCAGGCGTTACCCCTAACATCTGAACAACGTTTTGTTACCTGACACGTTAGGGGTAACGTTGTGGGTGCCTTCGGGTGGCACCTGCCTTTGGCTGTACGCCTGAGTAGGGTGTAGCACTTAGCCAACTTTCAGCATGCTCACACGAAGGGCGGGGGTCACCTGCTGCCCTGGTGGCAGATGGGTACCAGAGACTGCAGCCGGCACGAGAGTATTCTGAAACAGGGGCTCGCCTGGGCTTGTGACGCCGCGCACCGCCGCGAGGTCCACTGAGCAGCCAGACGTATGAGTGCACATTGTAATCACCTGACGCTGCCCGTGCTCGGGCAGGGCTAGACGCGTGTTCAGCGCCATCGCAGCAGCAGCCAATATTCTTAGAGATTGCACGCAGACCGCTCGCTCACCTGGCGGTGCAGCCGAGGTCTTGCTGCACCAGCTTCAACGGTCGGGGATGGCTGACAGCCGTGCCCCGGCAGCAGCGCGCATGCAGGAAGCCGGGCATGCGAAGAGCTAGAGATATAAATCATAGACAACACCGAAGGCTATAGTGTGCAGCCCTGACCTTGGGCGCGGCGGAACGTCGATGTGCGGCGAAGCGAAGCTGCTGAGTGGGGTCGCTGCCTGCTCGGCGCGACGCCTACATGGCACCCACCGCGCGAGGCAGTATCCTGCAAGGTGTATTGATACGCAGAACAACGGAGCTTGCCTGGCGCCAGTAGCGTCAGCCTCACCTGCAACACCTGTCTAGCCTGGCAGCATCCGTGTGACCTGCCCGTCGCAAGCCACGGCTGCCGGCCGATTGGGTGCATGCTTGCACCGCAAAGCAGCGGCAGGCAGCCGCAGAGATGCGAGGCAGCTCACGGCTGGAGCAAGCGCGGCGTGCAAGGTGCAAGTGTGGCAGCTTCAGCTGTTGGGAGTTTGAACTGGCTGGCGGGACACTGGCTGTGCCCGGCCGCAGCCGTCAGTCACAAGCAGTTAGGGTTGGCAGTTACCCACAACGTTACCGTGGGGTAACGTGTTACCTGACACATGGCAAAAAATTAGCCTGAGGCGCCCGCAGGGTAACGTGCTACCCCCGTTACCCTAACATTGAAGGCGTTACCCATAAAAAACCACTGCTCCCACTGGTAGAGAAGGTTGAATCGACGTGCCCGTCCACTGACAGTCGGCGTTGCTGCCGTGAAAGACACTGCGTGTGGTCGGTGCTGCAAACAACTCAGAAGCGACACTGCACCGGCAAGCAACCGTACTTGGAAGAAGTCTGGCACGGTGCCACCAGGGGCTAATGGACACCTCCGCGCACGGGGCATCTCCGCGAACGTTCGCGGAGGTGCCCCGTTAACATGCGGCACACCGTTGCTGTATTTTGCATGCATAATTTGTGAATTTCGCAATAAGTTGTCTTGAACATTTTGCAATCTGAGTCATGTGCATAAAGGTTGCTACATGCAGGCATGATTACCGCCGGGGGTGGAATAAACGTTGCTGCATGCCTGTGAAACCCGCCAGGATTACCGCCGAAGGGTATTCTTCCGGAGTTCGTGCGCCAAGGACGCAGCGGCGGCTTGATTGAAAATCAAAGCATTTGCTGTGCAGATCTTCAGGGAGACGCTCAACAATAATGCGCGGCCCTCTTTTGCAGGTGGACACTGCTGGCAGCGCAGTGATGAGCGGATGTACAAACCTGACGTTGTCCTGCTCAACACCAGCCTGCAAAGGGGAGCCCAAGCACAGGCAGAAGCAGCCTGTAGCCGTCAGCCTGCAGGCTGGAGAGATAGCAGTCCACCAGCGTGCTAAACTTGTGGCGGGTATCATTGCAGAGGATGGTTCGACGTTCGAAAAGGTAGAGTCCATAAGAAGTCAAAGAACCCTGAACCCGAGCAACTACAGCCGCTGACTGCATGCAGCCTCCGTCTAGTCTGCATTATTGCAACATTGCATCCTTTCCACTGTGCAGGTGCTGAATCCGAGTGCGCTCATTGGCTCTGTCGCGCTGCTGCCTGCCGTCCAGCAGGCGCACTATCGCGACGCGACCAGCAGTGTGCAGCTGCTGAACGCCAGCGGCCAAGCATGGCCCGGCAAGATCTCCATCAAGGCGGAAATCACAAGCGGCTGGCGCGATTCTGCCCGCGAGAACCGGTTCAGAGAGGGGCAGTCGCTGCAGTTCACCGTGTCTGCTGCCACCGGCGTGACGGTCATCGCCGCAGGCGGCGCCGCGGTGGCTGGCAGCACAGCGGCGGCAGGCAATGTGGCAGCTCCAGCAGGCAGCGTGCCAGCTGCTGCGCCCATCACGCCTGGGCAGACCACGGACGGCAGGATGCCGCCGCTGGCAGCGCTGCCGCCGCCTAGGGCGCAGGCTTCGCAAACTCGGCGTGCGCGCTCGGCTCACTGGCAGCACCCGCAGCCGCAGGCCAGCCAGTAGAGGGCATCACAGCCATCGAAGAAGCGAGCTGCTGCAGCAGAACCAGTGGCGCAGGCGCATGCTGGCCGAGGGCGTGCGTCAGACGGCGGCAGTGATGAGCGCAGCGAGCGATAACGCAAAACGGTGCATCTCCTGGCAGCAGCGGCTGCGCCGGCCACGGCGGCAGCGGGCAGCAGGGCAGAGCCCACAAGTATCAGCGCACCACTGGCGGCGCGCGCGGCAATCCTGCAGAGCATGTAGGTATGAGTGCTTGCCAAGAGCTGGTGGCTTTGAGCGTCTGAGTTGCCTGTGAATGAGTTTCATTTCCACTCATCTTGGCAGATGAAATGTTGCACCATCAATTGAGGTGCTGTTCTGGGCAGATGCTTGAAGTGCCAACAGCCAGGCGCACGAAGCCTCCAATGCCGCATCTGCGGACAAGCTTCAAGAAGCCTTCAAAGCCACATCTGCAGGCAAGCCACTGCTGAACCTGGATCATCTATGCTGGTGGGCGCATCAAGTCGTAGCGGTTGGAAATGTTGCTGTTACCGTATCCTGCATTACCAACGAGGTTCCACAAACAATGTTCCGTTGGGCCTGCAGGCGACAGAATAACAATACTTGTGAGGGGTTTCAAATCCCAGCAGATCACCAGCGTGAGCTCGGAGACTCTGGCCCAATGCTTTGCTTATATGTGCTGCCAACTCTTGACCTGCGCCTGCCCACGCAGCTGCCCTGCGCTGAGAATGTCATGTGGGTAACACATCTGAAGGATGCGCTGACAAGCCCCAGAGTGCTTGTCAGCGAGCAGTGCGGCACGATTGTGAAGATTATCCGCAGCCAGCCCACGAAATCTGCACGGGTGCAGTTCAAGAATGTGAACGCCAAGGTGAGCTGCCAACTGCATGGCATCTGCGGGACACAGCATCTACACTCTTCCTTTCCACTTGTGCGGGGTGGCAACATACCCTGCTCTGATCTGAGCCTTTCCAGATTAGGTTCACGTGCAGTGCCGCACAAGTGCTGTGTGCGCTTTTGATTCAAAGATCATGAACATTACATGGGTAGGGAATATAGGCCTATTATAGGCCTGTAAAAGGCCTATCGAGTGAAGGCTTCAGATTGCTTCCGCCGTCATCCATGCATCAATCGCCGTCATCCACTGCGTCAGAGTTGGCATGTGTTCCATTGCAGAGAGGAGCCATGCTCCAGTCCCAGGTCGCAATGGTGGCGGGTGGCAAACTGGACATCGACAAGTACCAGCTTTTTTTTAAAACTGCACAGAGTAAACAAGTCCCTATGCATGGCAAACGGGACTTGTTTATAAAATTTTATAAAAATGCAGAGAGTAATTACTCTCTGCATTTTTGTAGTGCAATTTATGTAAATTCTGTGCAGTTTTTACAAAACTCTGTGCAGTCTCTTGTAATACCGTCCCAACCGTCCTATCCTCGAGGCTGAGCTGAGTTACCTCCGAGGGATGCATTACTGCGACAAAGGACGCTGTTTATCAAGCATGATAGCGGCTGGAGACAGGCTTGATGCGCAGCGCCGGCAAGCATCATGACATTCTGGGCTCATGCTGTGAGAAACAGCTGCTGACAGGGTCCCCCATGCGCTTGAGATTCACACGGATTGGTGATCCTGCTCATCGCTGTCATCCTTGGTTTGCAAATAGTTACGGACGGCGGGACTGACTTCCAGTGCTGTTTGCAAGCGTGCAAGGCAATGCAGTGCCTCTGCGTTCTATCCGCGATTTAAACCACCCAGAAGAAACGTGACATGAGTCACATCAAAGCTCGTCAGTCAATCGGTCTGTGCTTGCGGCTTCCGCCCGCAGCGGCGGCGTGGCTGGCGCCGCCGCTTCTGCCTCGGGCATCAGTTCTCGCCGCCGAGCTGCCTGCTGCCGTACGTGCTTTTGCCCTGTCGACATGCGCTCTAAATTGCTGGCATCATGGTGCTGTGCCACGCGGCTGAGTAGCAAGCTCCTCCCCAGCTCAAAGACCTCGATGTCCATTGCATTGTGTTTCCTGAGCCAAAAACCGAAAAGGTATGTTATTCACGCATCACCTCGACACCCAGGACTCTTTTGCCAAGACGTTGTGGCATGTGGTTCAAGTAGTGCAGTGCATAATGATCAGTGCCCTACAAACATCGATGCCTGCACACTGCAGGCGCTGCAGCATGGCTCCACCACAAACATGGATGCATACCCACTACAGCCGCTGCTGCAGCCGCGGCCGCAGACGCACCTGATGAGGGCCAGCAGCTGGGGGCTGAGGGCGCTGCGTGCGACCTGCGTGAACTCCACCTTCCGCCCGTCAGCGGACACCAGGCCGCGCAGGGAGTTGACCTTGCGGTTGGCGTTGCGCGTGCGGGCGTGCTGTGCGCAGGTCTGGTACGCGTCCCGCACGCTCTGGTCTGTCAGGAAGGTGTCGTCCGGCAGGATCTGCCGCGCCGGCCCCTTTGCTTCGTGGCCGCCGACGATGCGCGCCTCCTGGCTGGCGGCCTGCGTCGCCTCCTGTGCATCCAGCAGGACAGCATGTGAGGCGCGCCTCGGCAGAACGATCGCAGGAGGACATCATGGGCCAGCGCCGCTGCTGCTTTTGCGCTACACCTGCCGCAAGCAACTCATGAGTCACTGCAGATTGCAGGACGAATGCGCGGAAACAGCTGCTGCAGACTCGCCTGCAGTTCCAAGAGCTCCTGCTGCGCTTTCGTCAGCCAGGAGGGCTGCTCGGGCTCGCCTGCCCCAGCCTCAGCGGTCGGCGTCTCGGCTCGCCACCGCTTCTGTGCCTGTGCCACCTCCCTGACGGTGCACAACACAGCATCCTCAGGAATCTGCTCTGTGCCCGGGTTCTACAGCTGCCCAAGTCAGATACGAGGAAAGCAACAGAGCCTGTGAGAGAAATGGCTCACGCCCGCTTGTCGCGCAGTGCGACGGTCAGGCGCTGCAGCTGTGCACGGGCTTCCTGCACCTCCTTCCCGTCAGTGCTCAGATCCTGAGCCTGCACCAAAGCAGCTGCGGTTGGGTGTGGACCGAAGCCAGTGCATGCACAGCAGATGAGGCATGAGGCGGCTGCCGCAGAGCCGAACAGGCAGGAGGTGACCTGGTAGGAGAAGGCGCCGGCAGTGACTGCCTTCCAGCTGGGCCCGCGCAGCTTGATGCCCAGTGTAGCCTGCAGATGAAACGAAACCAACAGCTCAGAATCGTCTGTAAAGAGATCGTCATGCAGCGAAATTGGACATGGCCAGGCGTAGGCTGCTGGTTTCAGGGGGCTGTCATGCTGCCTACAGCAGCCCTCACCGCGAGCGAGGAGATGGAGAGGTGCAGCTCCTCCATGAGCCCCACGTGCAGCATGCTCTTGACACGCCCGACGGCGATCTGCTGCAGCCGCTGCCGCATCACAGGATACATGCGCACGCATTCTCTCAACCGCGACGCCTCGGGCCAGTGTGAATAGCTAGTCAGGCCCAGCACCTGTAGGAGCCACAGCAAGTTATCACCTACAACACATAGCAGTGGAAAGCAGTCCAGCACGAATCTAGATCCCATGCGGGACATTTCAGATCAGAGGTACACACCTGCATGGCCTGCCCGTTGCCAAGCACGTCATCCACCATGGGGTGTGCCACAAACTCCGCCAGCGGCATGATGAGCCTGTTGTTGTACGGATCCAGTGGCTTATCTGGTGCCCCTGCGGGATCAAGCTGCTTTTCTGCTTCCACCTGCGCATCGATGCAGCGTGCCTTGCCGTCCCTTGCATTTCTGCATGCAGCAATGCTGTCGGTCACGCCATGCAATAGCGCTTGAAGTCAGGGAAGCTTAGATCCCGCAGGACCTTGCATACTACTCACTCACCCGCTGCAGCATGTCCTGCTCGACGAAGGGCACCAGCACCGACCAGGGCCACACGTTGCGCGTGTTGACCTTTGCCGGGTCGGCCGTGTAGTTCTTCGGCCGCGTCAGCACGCGCGCCGCCACCTCCACGGCAAATTCGTAGGCGCTGAGCACGCGGCCCACGGGGTCGCGCAGCTGCGTAATGATCGCCGCCTCCGCCGGCAAAAACTTCGTGGCGCTGTAGTCATCATGCGAGGACAGCAGGCCGCAGGAGCCGGTGCTGACGTTGACGCGTAGCACATCGTACGACTTTGCGCAGCGCTTGCTGGGTGGATGCGCCAGCTTCAGGAAGCAGCTGTGAAATGTGCGGCCCGCTGTGCGTGGAATGTGAAGGAAAAACAGCATCTTGTTGGCGTCCGGCTTTGCCGCACGGCCGGCGCCGCGCCCCTCGATATCGCGCACAAGAACCTCGCACTCATCCTGGTCAATAGCTGTGGAAAACCGAACAGAAATCAAAGCTGCGATCAAGAATGTTGCGAACACCCGATGACAGCCTGGATCGCCGGTCATGCTTGCAGAACATCAAATGCAAGCGCGTCGACCGCCCATCATAACCCAGATCGCTGACATCAGTGCCTTGCAGGACAGTTGTGAATCCGTCTCGCAGCGTCTCAACTGGAAACGGGAATGCTGAGCAGATCAACTTAGCCCAGCACAGCCATTTTGATGTCGGAAGGTTAGGGATGATCAACTGGGCTAATCACCAGTTTTAGGATAGTGACGTTGCATGGATTGCATTGCTGGCCTGTGCAGTTTGCAAGCTTCCTCCTTTGCATGTTGTTAAGACTTGGTTTTGACCGAGTTCGTGAAGACGCTTGCAGCAACCACGGAAGCGGCAAGTGCGGCCAACCCATACTTGAAACATCGCCACGTTGGCACCCTCCTCATTCTTGAGCAGCTGCAGAACAGCACTCTCTGACTGGTAAGGAGTCGCCAGGCGACGATGAGGGCCTCTGCCCTCGTCGTGGCGTCCTGCAAGCGGCTGCTGCAGGCTGAGCTGCCTGCGCTGGAAGCAGCTGCGCGGCTTGTCTCTGGGGAGGCAGCTACCACTTCCAGGCCTGTGACCGACTTGCTCGCAGCGGCAGCGGGTCGGAGAGCGTTGCACAGATGGGCACATCCGTTGCTGCCCGGCAAGGCCGGCCAGGGTGCTGTCCCTGCCGGACAGGTGCCGACCGCGGAGTAGCGGCGCAGCGTCTGATTCCATTTTTTTGGTCTGATGCTGTCGAGCGTACTGTAACATGCATGAGCTTGTCTCGCATTGCCTTGCAGGTGCAGTCGCTGCTGGTGCGGTCAATACAACGGCAGTATTGCACACCTCCAAAGAACGGTGCGCTTGCATGGCGCCGTTTGCACTTGGCATGCATGCAGGCCGTGGAAGCGGTGGTGTGAGGATCGACCTACAAAGAGCTGTATGATTCACACCTTTACTACGCTGCAGGCTGGGAGAAGTTTTACCCCAAGGGCAAGGGCAGGCGGCCTGACGGCAAGCCGGGCGCAGGTGGGACGCAGGCTGCCGCTGCTGTGTTGCATCAATATCTTGTGGCACCCTAGCTGCTGCACGTCGCAGATAAACATACAGAAGGTACTGGACTGGCCACCCACAAAACGCGACCTTCATCCCGCGCAGAGTCGAAGGCAGGCAAGAAGGACTCGTCGCTAGGGGAGACGCTGCAGGGCGGCAGCCTGGGCCAGTCGCTGCTGTTTGCGGCATTTGTGACGCTGGGCCTGGGCATGCTCAACATGAGCCGCAGTGACGCGCAGGTATTGTCGCATCACACGGGTCCATGCACGGTTCCATGGATCACACCTGGTTGGAATTCGCTGTGTCTGTGTGATGCCTCTGGCACGCAATGGAGGGTTCAGCAAATCAGGGGCAACCATTCCTTGGTTACTCATGGTCCCGGCCCTGCTGCGCAGCAGGAGATCAGCTTCCAGCAGTTCCGCAACCAGCTGCTGGCCAAGGGCCTGGTGGACAAGCTGGAGGTGACCAACAAGTCCCTGGTCAAGGTGTACGTGCGCACCTCCGCGGCCTCGCCCCACGCCGAGGGCTCCCTGCGCTCCGGCAGCGGTGCGCGCCTGTCACGCCGGCAGCATGTATACCTGGATCACGGCAAGGCAGGATGATGGTTTGCCTGGCAGTCATTGTTGACACTATCGCTGTGATCCGCCAGGCGCCGAGACCAGCGGCCGCGCTGCGCCGGGGCAGCTGCAGAGCGTGTACAAGTACCACTTCCAGGTCGGCTCCGTGGACAGCTTCGAGCGCAAGATGGAGGAGGCGCAGGAGGCGCTCGGCATCAGCCTCGGCGAGGAGGTGCGGTTGTTCCACTGGCCGGCCTGCCGGTCCCTGACTACAGCGCCGACCCTGTTGCTGCATGCACCGCTGTCTGTGGCGTGCATCTTCGCTGGACAATCGAAAGATCAGATGAAGTTGGTGTGCCGGGATTGCGTTTCTCAGCGCTGTTTCCAGCATCCTGCCATGCATGCTCACCGGAACACAAATACGTGCATTTTACGCATTGGGCGCATTACATTATCGCACCACATCATCTGGAATCAGGTGCCCATCACGTACGTGAACGAGATCGGGTGGCAGTCGGAGATCCTGCGCTACGCGCCAACACTGCTGCTGATCGCCGCGTACATCTACATCACGCGGCGCACCATGGGCGGCGGCCTTGGCGGCGCCGGCGGCATGTCGGGCGGCGGCCGCAACATCTTCAACGTCGGCAAGGCCCAGGTGCAGCTCCTTTCTTGTCGAACGCAGCCATGCATCCATCATCCTCGCTCACTGAGGTGTATGCTGTGTTGTTGTTCCTCGGGTGATGCGAAAGCGAGTGTATCTGCCGGCAAGGGCATTCCAGCGCTGCAACCTCTCTACCTACAACTGACAACGAGCTGCCTTGCGCACTGCGCCGACGGCTGACGGTGTTGCTTGGGGGCGCTGCAGACGGGCGCGGTGGACAAGACGGCGAAGAAGGTGACGTTCAAGGACGTGGCGGGCTGTGACGAGGCCAAGACCGAGATCATGGAGTTTGTCAACTTCCTCAAGCAGCCTGACAAGTACAAGGAGCTGGGCGCGCACATCCCCAAGGGCGCCCTCCTCGTCGGGCCCCCCGGTGCGGCCTCTCGTGCCTAGTCTCAACCAGTCTCCGTGACATGCTTCTGGTGAAGCTTCGTCGGCGTCCCACGGTCGCAGCACTGGCGCCGTGTAAAGTGCGCTGGCTGCCCCTGGAGCGTGCTCGTAAGCAGGCGCCAACTAGTCACCGCGCTCTCCTGGCTGCAGGCACCGGCAAGACGCTGCTGGCGAAGGCGACGGCGGGGGAGGCGGGCGTGCCCTTCCTCTCCATCAGCGGCTCCGACTTTATGGAGATGTTTGTTGGCGTCGGGCCCGCGCGCGTGCGCGACCTCTTCGCGCAGGCCCGTGCGCAGAGCCCCTCCATGATCTTCATCGGTGCGCGCGCCTCAGGAAAAGGGGCTGAACAGCGTCCTGTGGCTGCTTGCAAGCTTGGCATTTGCTCGGCGCCCACAGGTTGTGCAGGAGAGTTGTGCGAGTTTAAACGAGAATCAAGCTTGGAACCCTGGCCTGAACACTTGGAGCTTCATGCTGCAGACGAGATCGACGCCATCGGGCGGGCGCGCGGCAAGGGTGGCTTTGCGGGCGGCAACGACGAGCGGGAGAACACGCTGAACCAGCTGCTGGTGGAGATGGATGGCTTTGCCACCACGCAGGGCGTCGTCGTCCTCGCCGGCACCAACCGCCCCGACATCCTGGACCAGGTACTATACCCACCTCATGGGTGTACAGGCCAAGATGCACTTGTTGTATAACATCTACCGATGTGTGAGCATGCACTGCAGCAGCTACTGCAGGACGTGGCAGCGTCGATGTCAGGCAGGTCCAGTCGCCATGCCGCCAGCCTTTGCAACAAGTTTTGGCGTCGACGTTGACTACAGCTGTTCACACGCTGACGCCCGCTCGCTGCTGCCGCAGGCGCTGCTGCGGCCGGGGCGCTTCGACCGGCAGATCAGCATCGACCGGCCGGACCTGAACGGGCGGGACCAGATCTTCAAGGTGCACCTGGCCGCCATCAAGCTGGACCAGCCCGTCGAGTACTACTCCGAGCGCATGGCCGCCCTCACGCCTGGTGCGCCGCAGTCGCACTGTCCTGCTAGTATTCTTGTCCGTACGTGCAGAATTCTGCGACTATGTGAGATGCGGGTTGCTATCGCATGGCTCGCGACTGCCTGCAACTACAGCATGCTGCTCAAAACCCCTTTTTGTCTCCCCACAAAATTCAGGTGCAGGGCAGCTCACTGTTGCCCAAAGTTCATCGCTGCAGGCTTTGCGGGTGCGGACATCGCCAACGTGTGCAACGAGGCGGCGCTCTTCGCGGCTCGCAGCAGCAAGGAGGCGGTGACCATGGTGGACTTCGAGAACGCGGTGGACCGCATCATCGGCGGCCTAGAGAAGAAGAACAAGGTGGTTTCATCTCGAACAGCTCTTTGGGTTGCTTCGCCTTGCCTTTGCCTGTGACCGCAGAGGACAGCAGTGTCAGTTGAATGATGCGAGCTGGTCTGTACAGATGAGAGCTCAGATACAGAAGCGTTGAGGGTCACAAACTGCAGGTCATCTCCAAGCTGGAGCGCCGCACCGTGGCGCTGCACGAGGCGGGGCACGCCGTCGTCGGCTGGTTCCTGCAGTATGCCGAGCCCCTGCTCAAGGTACACCTCCTGCCCCCTTTTTCCTCCGCCAACATCTTGCAACTGTACGCTGCATGTTCCGACTGTGTCCTCGTGCAGCAGGCATCTCCAAGCCTCTGCCTGTTGACGGTCACCTGGGAACCAAGCTCAGAAGAGGCATCCGAGCAGCTTCCGTGCACCTTGTGTCAGCGATTGTAGTATGGCCGCTCGCCTCCAGCTCACATGCTTCAAAAGGCACCCTTGCGCTGCGCAGGTGTCGATCGTGCCGCGCGGCGCGGCGGCGCTGGGCTTTGCGCAGTACCTGCCCAACGAGAACATGCTGATGACGACGGAGCAGATGCTGGACATGACGTGCATGGCGCTCGGCGGCCGCGCCGCCGAGGAGGTCATGCTTGGCAAGATCTCCACAGGTGCGAGTTCTTGCCGTCTGACAGATGGGCTTGCGGCGATGCAAGTGCCTGCCGGGCTGTGCAGGACAACTTGATCACTTGAATTCCAAGTTGAGGATGATTCACGTGACAGTCTGTTGGCAGTGGCGTCCTTGCATGGCCATGCCTCGACAACGCTCGCCACGTGCACATCGCCAGCCACAAACTGACTGTGTATGTCCGGACTTCGCGCAGGCGCGCAGAACGACCTGGAGCGGGTGACCAAGATGGCGTACGCGCAGGTGGGCATCTACGGCATGAACGAGAAGGTGGGGCTGCTGTCCTTCCCGCAGGACGAGAACCGCTTCGACAAGCCCTACTCCAACGAGACGGCGCGCCTCATCGATGACGAGGCCCGCAACCTGCTCAACATCGCCTACGCGCGCACCAAGGCCCTCCTCCTTGACAGGAAGGACCTGGTCCTCGCGCTTGCCGAGGAGCTGCTCGACAAGGAGGTGGGCCCGCCTCGTGACCTATAACCTTGTCGTTTTGTTGTGCTTGATTGCGTATTGCAGCAGCGCGTCATATGCCGCACGCTCTGCTGTGGTTCAGTTTTCATGCATGAAAAGTGAACCACAGCAGAGCGTGCGGCATATGACAGTTTTCATGCATGTGGAAGTACATGCGAACTGCCCTGCCCAGACCATGGACGGCGAATTGCCTTCCACTGTTTCTTTTGACCAGGCATTGACGGGAGGCTGTGTTCATGCGGTGGCAGGTGGTTGGCACAGAGGCCCTGGAGCGCATCCTGGGCAAGCGTCCCTTCCACAGTGAGGAGATGCGCAACATCGACAAGTTCCGCGACGGCTTCCAGCTGCCCGTTGCTGCCGCAGCCGCAGACGCCGCCAGCCCAACAGGCAGTGCCGCGCAGGGCGATGGCGGGGCGCCCACAGAGTCGTTACCAGCCGCAGACCAGCCAGCAGCAGGCAGCCCAGCGGCCGGTCAGGCAGCCGCGGACGGGCAGCAGGGCGGCCCTTCCATTCCTCGTGGCAGCATCGTCGCCAGCTGACCTTCCTCTAGTGTAGGTGGCGCGGAGGGGAGGGGATTTACTGATTCTCGCGTCCAGTGCGCAGTTATGTCTTTCGATCGCAAGGAAGTATGTACCAACAGCTTCAGGACAATATCATTTGGAAGACGATTTGTGCCTGCGGCGAGGCTTTCCAAGTAGTGGTTGGCAGTCTTGTAGACAGGCCTGTAAATGCACAGTCGAGGTGAATTTCGTGCGCCCCGCCTTGCTGCATCTAGTGAACCTGCAGTGTGTTTGTGGCACTGTGCATGGGCTGTGCAACACGTACTCATGGCAAGGTTTTAGGACTGGCTGTCATGCAAGTAGAAGGAAAGCTTTGTATTCCGTCTTCCGAGACGCTGCTGGCGTTACAATGGCAACCACTCTGCGACACACAGCAACTTCCTCTTGTCCCCCTGCAGCTTGTGACTGCTCCTAGCCCAGCCTCCGAGTTCAAGCAGCACATCAGACAATCGAGTTGGCGGCCGATGCGATGCGCGGCCACAGGTCGGCGCACTCCTTTGCCACGGGACCGGTGATGGCGGACCCTGCGCAGCAGCAGAGATGCTCACACCAGTCACAAGCTTGAATCCACGCACATGGAACCGTGAGCAACAAGTACAGGCTGGCGAGCGATGAAAGCCACAGGTTGCGTCTGCAGCCGTCATTCACATTTTGCAAGATACAGACAGAAGGCAGCGCCACCGGTTTTCCATGTCGACTAAGCGCACCCTTCATCTCGCCCTTGGGGTTGACGATGACGCCGGCATTGTCCTCGAAGTACAGGAACACGCCGTCCTTGCGGCGCCACGGCTTCCGCTGCCGGATGACCACCGCAGGCATGACTGCAGAGCGCGAAATTACCAGTCAGTCCAAGCACGTGACAAGAGAAGCCCAACCCGTCCAGACTTTTGCCAACGCCACTTACATCCTTGGGGACTGGCCGGCAGATGTCTTCTGCAACACATGTGAGCGGCCACGCGGCTGGACGGGCCTCATACGTGGCAGACCGCCGCACGCTGCTCACTGAGGAACTGCAGACCTGGCTGAGAGCACGGGTCAGGACTGGGCTGATGGCTGATACCCTGTGTGTTGCCCACACAATTCTGCCGTGTTTCTGCCACATCTGCCACAGTGATCTGCTGCCGCCTTCCACATATGAGCCGCTGCCGCCTCCTGCGCCCTACAGTTGCGGCACAGCGCAGCTGCTGGCGTTGCAACGCTCGTTGCTGCTTTCAGTGCTATCGGCAGCTGGCTTAGACCCGCAGGACAGCTGCTGGCCCCAGCGCTCAGCTCGCGTCACCGTGGCACGGCGCAAGACGTTGCGACACATGCTGACTGAGTGTCAGCCACCTTGCAACCTCGCGCGTGCAGCAGCTGATGGGAGCTGATCGTCGAACAACAGAATCCTGCACGCTGCGCGCGAACCTCCATCCGTCCTGCACACCACAGGCGGCTGCATGCCAGCAATGGCAAACTTGTGCATGGCAAATGCTCACCCTTTTTGCGGAGGTCCGGCTTGCCCTTCTTCACTGTGGCCATGACCATGTCACCGCAGGCGGCCGCTGGCAGCCTGTTCAGGCGCGCGCCCCAGCCCGTGACCGCGATGATGTAGAGGTTCTTGGCTCCGGTGTTGTCGGCGCAGTTCATGACCGCAGCCACCGGCAGAGCCAGTGACATGCGGAACTTGTTACCGGCCTGTCCTCCGCCCCGCTTGGACGCCATGGTGGCCTCTGCAAGTGCGGGAGTGAGATGCTTGACCACCAGTCGCCCAGCGGTGCCGGCAAATGTCAGACCACAAGCAGCTCGCAGCAGCGCACCACAGCAGCAGCGCACAATCCTCACCTTTTCGGCGCTGGCCTGCGCCTCTGGGTGTCTCCGAAAGAGGGCTTCGCAAATCGGCCGCCTCCGCTTTGGCAGGTGAAGAGGAAGTACAGGAAGTTGCTGTAGACTCTCAGACCGTTTTAGAAACAGCGCACGGGTGCACACCTGCACAGCGAGGTGCAGGTGCATGTGCGAGGCATTTGACGCGCCGCAGCTGGTGCCACAGAAGCATCGCGCGCGGTTTTGCGCGCTTGTTCTGCCCCCTGGACCTTTGACGCAGCGTGCTCGCGGCAAAGGTCATGAGGAGGGCAACAGGGCTGCTGCGCCATCTGTGCACCCATGGCGAGGCTGCGTGCGGCAGCGCCGTGCCTGTTGGCAGGCTGCTGCCAGCCTTTGCAGCTGAGGCCAATCCGCTGGCCTCTGCCACGGCCAGTCAGCTGATGAGCTGCTCAGACTTCACGGGCAGGCGGCACGGCGGCGTGGGGATGCATGGCGGCGGCCGCGGCTTCAGCAGCGGCCCCGTCGACTTGGACGCGTCGGAGGGCGCCGCAGCTGCCAGTTCAGCCGCCGGCGCGGCAGCCTCAGTGCCGTCAGTACTTGATCCGCAGCTCATAGCAGATGCATGCGGTGCCGCCGAGGTGGATGCCCTGGCAGCCGCGGCGGAGATGGCGTGGCTGCCCACCAGAGGGCTGCTGAACTTGCTTGGCGGCGTGCATTTAGGACTGGACCTTCCCTGGTGCGTTCATATGCAGTGTTTTGATGCAATTGTCAACTCAAAGGCGTGGGAGCAGCTTGGCAAGCATCTCTGAAAGGCGATGCGCACAGTTGCTGGCGTGCCTGAGGCTGGCATGTGACGCTTCAGGATCACGACGATTGCAGCCACCACAGCCGCAGTGCGAACGTTCATGTTCCCTGTGATGGTGTACCAGATGAAGAACACCGCCAAGATGTCGGTGAGCGTAGCTGATGTGTGCCGAGATGCATTTAGACAGCATCACCCATGCTTGCGGATGGCTGTGCTGCAATCAAATGCTGACAGGGGTCGCTGCTCCACAGGCAGCCCGGCCAGAGATGGAGGTCCTGATGAAGTGGCTAAAAGAGCGGCAGGCATCTGCAGGGGTGAGCCCCCATGCCTGGTTATGCAGTCGAGTGCTGGGATCGTTGTTGCAATCTTCCGCCATACGTGCATAGCGAAGGGCTACAGTTATAACTTGGCGCAGTCTGACGCCGTCTGACTCCTGGCCCCCCGCAGAAGGAGGAAATGGCGACGCTGCAGACGGAGTACTGGGCGCGCATCAACCAGATCTGGAGCAAGTACGACTGCAACCCGGCAAAGAGCATGGTGTCGCTGGCCGTCCAGGCGCCCGCCTTCCTCTGCTTCTTCGCCGGCCTGCGCCACCTGTCCGCCGCCAAGGTGCCACCTCTGCCGCACGCCCTTTGCACGACCGCACCCTGCAACCCACCTAAATGTGACGCCAAACTCTTAGCGTAAAGCAGGCAAATGAGCCTGCGGAGCCTGACGACGGTCGTATGAGCTCGTGTGAGCACCAGGCTGCCTGCTTCCTTCAAAACATCCACCGATACATCTCTGCGTACATTTCGCAGGTGCCGTCGATGATGGACGGCGGGGCGCTGTGGTTCACCGACCTAACGGTGGCGGACCCGACGTACGCGCTGCCGGTGCTGTGCAGCCTCAGCTTCCTGGCCACGGTGGAGCTGGGCGCCGCCGACGGCATGCAGGGCCAGCCGCCCGCCATGCTCAAGCGCATGAAGATGATCATGCGCGGCCTGGCCGTCGTCATCGTGCCCTTCACCGCCAACATGCCCGCGGTGGGTGTGGCTTGCGCGCCACTGGAGTTATAGGTGCAAGCGCCTCAGCGACTGCTGACAGGCCCTGCGTTGCGGCAGCTCGGTCCTCTCAACCCACCTGCCGAGCTTGCTGTGCTGACGCTGGCATTGTACCTGTGTGCAGGCCGTGTTTGTGTACTGGATCGCCTCCAACTTCTTCTCGCTGGGGCAGACAGCACGTGAGCGTCCTTTCCTCCTGCGGCTCTGCTGCTTCTTGTGACCACGCCTGTCTCGTGCTGGCTGTTGGCTGCGATTGCTTTCTGAACACGCTTTTCTTGCACCTGCAGTTTTGAAGTCCAATGCGCTGCGAAAGACTTTGGGGCTGCCGCTGCTCGGCCTGGGTGCTGCCACCCCAGCGACCCCAGAGCCAGCCCAGATGTTCACCAGCAAGCCGCCGCAGACCGGCAGCCCGTCAGCGGCCAGCCGGGCAGCGGCGCCAGCGGGTCCGGTGACATATGATGTCAGCCCGCTGCCCGAGCAGCCCTCAGCGAAGACAGGCTCAGCGGTCAAACGGGCCAAGAGGAAGCCCGGCCGCTCGAGGAAGGGCAAGTGAAACTGCGGCCTTTGCATCCGCCAGTTCAGTGGTGATTTGTGGGCTGGCATAGGTGTGTAAAGAGTGTTCAGGCGGCAACGGTTGTGTGCAAGGTGTGTAGCGGATAGGTAGATACCAAAATTCATTGGATTGCAAATGGCGCCGCGCTGCGAAACCTTTCGGACTGAAATCCCCTGCCAGGCTGATCCTATCAATCCCTTCTCTAGACAGTCAAAGACCTATCCTGACCACCACTCTTGTACACCTGAACGCCTGCAAACGCCTGATAATCGGGTGCGCGCTACCGCCAGCCTCGTGCCCAGGGACAGCTCATGCACCAGCTGCGCCGCTCTTGCGCCCTGTTCTGACGCTGCAAAGTCAGAGCGCTTCCAGTCTTGTGCGTCTGCAGCGCCGTCTAGATCCAGCATCGTCGCCACGAGGTCGCCGTCGACGGCATTGCTTGGCAGCGCTATGAAGTCCTCCTGCACAGATTTTCAGATGAAGTCGGCAAAAGGGGGTTGCGCCACCGCGCAACCTGCATCCCCTGTGCGTTACGCAAAGAACATGCGCCCGTCATGGTTCTGGTCGCTTGATGTGTAGAGCAGAACATAGAGGACAGGTCGCACCTCGTCAGCGTCAAAGCTCTGCAGCGACCAGACCGCCTCGTGCGTCCTGCCGTCGGAACAGTCGATGAACTTGCCGGTGCGCGCCGCGGCCTGCGCCGCAGCCAGCAGCGCGGCCTCGCTCTGCCCCACCACCTGCGAGTCAGATCAGCTTCGCATAATATGCTGGTATCATCGCAGTTTCCTTTGGGAAAAACCGTTTGCCATCATGCACGCTCTGGAACGGCGAACGCATGCTTCTGCTGCCACAGGACATCCAGCATTGCTAAACATTCGGAGCCAAGATATCTCAAGCCGGGCATCTGAATCAAGTTGCCCTGGCCTGGATGATGCCCATGCCGCCGTCCCGGGTGACGAACAGTGCAGACTCCCGGCCGCCTGCCGCCTCCGCGCTGCTAGTGCCGTCTGGCTGGCCGCCGTGTACTGCGGCGGGAGGCGCGCCGCCGTCCGGCAGCAGGCAGCACGAGGCCGGCAGAAGGTGGTGCGGCACGCCCAGCTCGCCCGGCAGCAGCCCGACAACATTGTGCTGCGTCCTGCCACGGGGAAAACGGGGCAAAGTGATGCAATGAATCTCCATCTGCAGAAGCCATTCGCGCCATGCCACACAATCGCACACAGTCAAGGTCTCTATGCTGGTCAGGCGCCTCGTGTCAAATGCACATGAAGGGGCCACATCTGCTGAACCACCCTCTCGTGATGGTCCACATCTCATTCACCTGACTAGCAAACTGCACCTGCAAGCGCTGGCGACACCGAGAGGCACCAGGTTGGGCTGCTGCGGCGCGGCGGCGCCCGGCTCATCCGCTTCCTGCCGCCTGCCCGCCTCCGCCATCTGCTGCTGGTAGCGCGCCATCGCCACCTCGGCTTCCGCCTCGAGGGCTGTGAACCTGCAAGGTTTCGCTTGCCCTCAGCAGCCGCTCGTTTTCCTGGGTTGACCATGAAGTTGACGGCGCTTGAAATGAGCCGGTGGCAATTTGTGCAGCAGACATTCAGCGCACAGAGTCGGCTTGTGTCGCACGCATCCACGTCCGCACCTACTGACATTCACCCTGGCTCGGCTCACCTCCTCAGCAGCAGGATGCTCGTGGGATGCGCAGCCACCAGGAAGCGGTCTCCCGTCAGCGGCAGAAAGGCTGCAGCATTCAGGCTGCTGACGTCTGCTGAGCGCGGCCGCAGAGCCGCCGCGCCACAGCCGTTCTCGCCGCCGCCGCCGCTGCCAGGAGGGCTCATGGCACCAGGTGTTGCGTTCCACTCCATGCTGCCGTCAGCCTCGGCAGGCTGTCGAGCGGCTGCTGCTGCCTGCGCACTCGTGCGGCCTGCTGCCGTGCTGCTGCTGGTCCTGCCACTGCCACTGGTGGCAATCCCCGGCCCGCAGACGATGACCGAGCCCAGCAGCGGGGAGGCCGCCAGGCAGTCGCCCACAGGCTGCAGCGCCGTGATGCAGCCGAGGCCACCCTCGATCTGTGGTGATGTACAGATTCCTCAAGTCGACGACAGACTTGAAGTCCGCTTCGGTCTTTGACCTCACTGGGGTCGAGCGTCAAGTCTGGTGCATGACCAATGCATGTTGTTTTTCAAATGCAAAGCGAACTGGTATCAGCTGTCAATGCACTACCGGACAGCAACAGGTGTGCGTGTCATTGCGAAAACTGCACAACATGTGACACTGGGCGCGCCTTGTACATGTGCACGAGGCTGATGGCGAGGCTGCCTGCTGGCTCGTCTCTGGTGACGCTCAGGCTGAACACCTGCATGAGCGGTGGCGTGATTGACAGGTCAAAGGGCAGGGTGTGGTCGCGGCAGCACCGCGGGAAGGCAGCAGCCCTGCAGCTCGCAAGTTTGCAGTCAGCCGCATCAGCTGCAAGGCACGACCACCCGAGACACATGCTTGCTGTGGCGTGACAATACCTGCACGCCGCTGTGGCAGGCAGCAACCAGCTGTGTGCCGCCGCTGCTTGGCCGCATGATGGTCAGCGCATGGCAGATGCTCGGCAGGGGGCGGGTGCCATGCAGCCGCAGCTGGTACCTGCGCAGCCACCGCAGTCAGCTTCGTGTGAAAGGCATCACAGAAGGGATTATTCTGGGAAAGTGGGTGGTGCAGAACACATCAGCAGCAGCCTCCGAAGGTTTGGCCAGCTCGTTCGTGAGGCAAGAGCAATGAGCATGGGCCGGCAGGGGGGCCCCCCTACCTGTCCTCAGCGGCGTCTTCAGCTGGCTGGTGGTCTACTGAGAAGAAGGACAGCGCTGCATCGGGCGCTGGCGGCGGCCTGCTGCCTTGCCACGGCGCCGCATCGGGCTCAGCATGGTGCGCGACGATTGCCAGGTCCAATTCCGCAGCAGCGCTGGCGGCGGCCTCGCTGCGGCTGGCGGCGATAGCCACCAGTGCAACGTGCACCGCTGTGCACTGCTGGCCTTCCCGCAGCTGCACCTCCTCCAGCTGCATGCAAGATGGCTTCATCGATCAAAGCCAAGCTTCGGTGACCCGGGCCAGGTTCAAAGGCAGAATTTTGTGGCTATCCACCTGTGTTTACAGAGCTGGGATGCGCATCTGCAGAGATGGTCGTGCAAATCCGATTAATCACAAGCGGCAGTGAACTGGCAGGCAGTGCAAGCCCGTGGCACCTGGTGCAGCACACCTGGCGCAGCGAGGTGGCGTGCAGCAGGCGCAGCCAGCACAGGCCGTCCAGGCTCTGCGTCGCCAGCAGCAGCGTGCGGCTGGAGGGGAACAGCGCGGCGTGCAGTGGGGTGTCGCCGATGCGAGCCCCGCGCCACCGCAGCCGCGCCTCCGGTTCCAGCTGCCCTATGCTGAGCCCGCCCCCTTCTGCAGGGGCGCAGGGGGTTGTCTCATGACACCTGGCGCAACATTCTTGTTGAGCTGGAACAGCATCCTCGTGATTGCTGCAGCCGGATTCCTGAAAAGCCGACAGAAATGACCGCAGGTCGACCTCACCTGAGATCCAGGCGAGGCTAAAGGGCCTGGCATCTGAGTCCAGGCCGGCGGCAGCAGCTACCACGCCCTCAGCGCTGACCCGCACAGCTTCCACCGCGCCCACACCTGCAGGCAGCAATTAATGAAGGGTTCACAAATTCCCCTTCACAATCCTCCAAATTTCAATATGGTGCAGCCGAGACAGTCGATGACCCAACAGTGATACACTCACTTCAGCCCAGCCTTCTGCACAGCGTCCTGGCGCATGCCATGCAACACTGTGAAGGTTTCTCAAACCCCTGCAGTGTGCAGCAGCCACAACGCCGCTCTTACTTCGCACAAATAATCCAGGGTTCACATGTGCAGCCTGAGACGCACCGTCTGACTTGGTGGAGTGGACGTTGTGACGCAGCAGCAGCGCCTGATCCGACACCGCAAGGACTCCGCAGTCCAGCCCCACAAGGCAAACCTCGCTGAGGCCCGCCTGCACGACGCGCCCCGCGCCTGCAGCAGCAGCATCATCGCAGCTCTCAGCCAGCGGTGCATCGCGTCGCTGGGCCGTGCATCTGCCTCCGAGTTGCCCGCCGATGCTGCCAGCCCAGGTGACGACGCAACTTCAACTCTGCACAGGGCAAAGGTGCTGAAAACAAGCCTCACCCAGGGACAGGCCGGCGCCGCTGCTGTGGATGGGGCAGAAGGCAACCTCGCCGCTGGAGGAGCCAGCAAACAGGAACGCCTGGGAAAGCCCGCTGCTGCCGTCCAGCAGCGTGCTGTGCACCAGCAGCGAGCGGGGCGTGCCGCCCGGCATCCGCAGCAGCGGCAGCAGCTCCGGCTCTGCAGAATCGGCGGCGGCCGCAATGGCGGCGTCCAGCCGCCATAGCGCCACCCCGTTGCTGATCCACATGCCGACGAGCGCCCACAGCGTCGCCTGCAGAGAAGGGTTTATGAGTGTTGCTGTGCTGCCTTGACCATGGGCAATCAAAAATCGACACCTGGCGCAAGCCTGGGAGGAGCGATTATCAACAGTACGCTCCTTGCGCCAGAGAACTGACCTATTGCTGGAAACAGTGCATTGAATGGTAATCATGAATGTGAATCAAGTCCTGCCTGCACCAACTCGACACACCTGGGGTTCGTGTCCGCCCGCTGCGTCGGCGTGCGGGGCGGGCATCGAGAACACCGCCAGCGATGCGACCTGCTCGCGGCTGACGGCCGAAGCCACATGGGTGATTGGACCGTCCACCTCGCCGTAGGCATCAGGCTCTGCCACCTGCAGGTGGTGCAGCGTCGCGCCGCACGCCACAAGGACGGTGCTGCCGTGCGCGGCCGCGACCGTGATCGAGCCGCTGCCCGCCGGCGGTGCCCAGCTGTGGCTCCTGCCTCTGATGAAGGGCAGCGGCATCGTGCGCACCTCCTGTGCAGACATGCAGAAAACGCTTCGATATTCTCCAAGAGGAAATACGACGATGAAACTGCTCAAACCAGGTTCACTTGCAGCAGCAACATTCATGGAGTGCGAGGGCAGCACACCTGTGATGTGACCTGCAGCATGAGGAAATCCGGCAGGTGTGCGACCAGCAGTGACGCGGCGTCCGGGTGCAGCCTGGCGGCAGCCGGTGCCACCGGGCGTGCGTCGCCGCCCCCGACGTCCAGCAGGCTGGTGGCGCCGGCCAGCTCCGACGACAGCGCCAGCCACCGCGGCGGCTGCTCCGAGGCCGGGACCTGCCGCAGCGCCCACATCGCCGGCCGACCCTGCCGAAATGCAGCAGAATGTGTAAACCTGAGATGTGCTGATTCCGGTGACGTCAAGAAGTGCTCATTCAACAGGCGCAATTGGACCTGCTGTGAGTTCCATCATGATCAGCAGCTGCCGAGAGTATGGCAGTGACGTGTCGCAAAGCGAAAGCCATTGAGGCACCTGAACGCCCGTCTCTGCCTGCAGTCCCGCGGCCAGGCCCACGCCGACGCAGGCGACGCGCACAGAGCCGGTGGGAGCCGCGCCGCAGCACATCACCAGGCGCTGCTCGCCCGAGCCTGTTCAAACGAACAGCAAGTCGCTTGGTCCTTGAGCATTCGGGCCTCGAGGACCCAGCAGCGACTTGCTGTAAGGAAAGTGACTGAAGTCTGGGAGCGAGACAGACAAGCTCAGTCAAGCAGAGCGACTGCCAAGCTGGGTGCTGCGGGCGTCATCTTGCCTGGCGGGTGCTCAAAGGCCAACTGGGCCTGGACGGGCGCGAGGCTCTCCAGCGCCGGCGAGTCCGCCAGCTGCCACCGCAGCGCGGCGTCCAACAGCGGCCGGTCGGCCGCCCAGTCGTCAGCAAGCGCCCGCGGCAGCGTGAGCAGCTGCGAGTCGCCATTGTGGCTGCCCACGAAAAGCCACCCTGGAGCAGCAACGGCGTGGCGCCTGACTCTGGTAGGATGCCTGGCGAGCAGCGCTCTGAATGTTTGAATGCGTGCATTCGCTTCCGGTCTCGATCCAGGCGGTTAAGAACAAGCGACAGACATAGCTGCCCTATCTTCTCAAGCCTATGGAGCTGCAGCTGCCAGCGAAAGGCTGCAAGGCGGCTTGGAGGGGGACAAGGGGGACCTGCTTGCGTCGTTGCAGACGCGTCCCCGGCGCTTGGCACGTAGCACAGCGCGCTGGCCACGGGCAGCTGCCCGCCGCCCAGAATGGGCTTGCAGCACCAGCGGGGCTGCAGGAAGGATCAACATCATCAAGAGGCGCATACTCGTAAGCAAATGACCTACCCTGTACCAAGCAATCAGCCGTCTGATGGCGCACAGACGCCGCGGCATGCCCAAGAGCAGAATCAGAGTCACATTGCAACCAGGAAGTCATATAGACTCTCGCTGGAGTTGGCATTGTGCAGACAGAGAGGCGCACAGGCACCTGGTCCCCCACAGGCACCTGGTCCCCCACAGGCACCTGGTCCCCCACAGGCACCTGGTCCCCCACAGGCACCTGGTCCCCCACAGGCACCTGGTCCCCACGAGTGTCCAGCAGGCTGAGGCCGCCCGACGCGTCCGCGATGACGTGCAGCTTGGCCAGCGTCTCCACTGTGGCGACAGGCGGCGCCGGCAGGTCGCAGGTCAGCTCGCCCAGCAGGCCCTCGTGGTGGATCAGCACCTGGAAATCAACCGTGATCCACATTAGCGACTGAACTTGAGACAGTGCCCTCGGTGTGTGCAGCGGCGGTGTTCAGTATCTGCACGGCTGCTTGCTGACCACGCGTCAACGGCATCGCATCTGGGTGCAGGGTTCGTGGTCTGACTCTCACCTGCCGCTGGGACAGTGTCAAAAGACAGCTGCAGTCTCCAACGTCTGCAGAGCGCAGCAGCGACGCCGTCGGGTCGACAGTCCTGCGCATCAGTTCGCCAGTTGTGCAGCAGCAGAAATCACAAACTCCCACATGCCAAGTTTTGGAAGCTGTCAAGGCTTGCATGGCGCTCTTAAGCGCCCCAGCACATTCGGCACCTGTTGTAGAAAGGGGCCTCGGCGCGCCAGTTCACGCTCGGACCAGCAGATGGCGCCAGGCTGTCAAAGCGCGCGCGGGCAAGACGCATGTACCGCTCCGGCCGGCTGCCCCTGGACCTGCCACCTGCGCAACAACAGGAGGCCAGTGCGTGACTTGCGCGCTGTGGAAAGACGGTGAGGGAGCGGTATGGGAGTTGGCATGCGCAGAGATCCAGGCATGATTATGCAAGCCGGTGCTCAGCAGCAGATGTCGCAGCTGCCCACGACTTGCCTGAAGCGCTGCACAGCATCACCAGGTCGGCAACGATCCGAGTCCCTTTCTCCTTGCGCTTGACCATCTCGACGCTGACAATCTCATCATACACACCGCTGCTGCCTGTTGCGGGTCAACGCAACACTTCAGCGTGGATGGCGTGCTGCATCTGTCGTAACCAAACATCAGGATCCACGACGTGACGCAACATGACACACTGACATATGCCGTGCATCAACAGTTTGTTTGTGCAGCGCCTCAATCAAGTCGTACATACAATGCGCTGCACGAACATCGTCCAACCTGCGAGCTCGTTGTCTGCGAGCGGCGGGATGGCCAAGCCATGCGCTACAAGACAGCCGTGCTGCATGGAGCCTTGCGCATCAGCGAACACCTCCACGAAGTAGAGCTGCCCCTGGCGCAGGCTGAGGGCCGTCACGTAGCACGCCAGGACAACGTCGGCCACAGCCGCTGTCTGGGCGCTGGCAGCTACTGCAGCTGCTGCATCAGGCGCGCAGGAGGTTCCGGCTGCACCACTGCCGTCGCCAGCATCTGCACTGCCGGCGGCGGACGGCGACTGCTCGCTTGCGCTCCCGTCAGGCTGCTGTGCGTCGTCCGGCGGTGCTGCGGACGCTTCGGCGCCTTCAGCCGCGGCGGCGTCGTTGTGTGCGGCCGTCACGCCGGGTGCCAGGTCTGCGCCCTGCACCATGTGAAGAAAGACCGGCCGGCTGAAGGCGGCGCCGGCAACGCGGTTGGAGGCGGCCTGCTGCGGCGTCTCCGCCTCCAGGTCAATTGCGGCGACTTCCAGGATGCAGGGCTCGTCCGGCGCATCGCCCTCCTCAATCCGCAGCAGCACGACCCTGCATTCACCAGGCGTGATATGAAGTTTCTGCCGCAGACCATTCCAGTGCCGGTAGGAGATGTGAAAAAGGTTGTGTAGATGATGGCGCCGCAGGGCAGAACCACGCAACTGTCAAGCCGCAGCGCCTACATGTCAAAGCTGAGGGCTGTGCATCATTCAACTCAGCATGCCATAGGTACCTGTCCGAGGCGGTGATCGCCAGGAAGAACGCCACATCAGCGCCGAGCTGTGGCAGCGGAACCACATGCGTCACCTCCCCGAGCTCTGTGGCGCCGCACGGCGTCAAGCAGCCGTCCGCCTCGTTCCACAGCTCGATGAAACTCTTCGGGCGGCACACGAGCATCCATTCCTTGCCTTTGATGTTCACGACACATGCCGACGATACTGCTGTGGAGCGCTGCAGCGTCCTGATGAACAACGACATAAATTTGGGATGGCGAGCAATGAGACAAAGATCCTCCGTCGAAGCGTCCGCCGTCCGCCGTCCGCCGTTGCTTTGCTACATGTCAGACGTTATGCACGCTGTCAACAAGTCAATGGGTTTGCAAGATTACCGCGGTGGTCGGTCCGGACCATGTTCCGGAGTTTTCTGGTCCGAGACGGGATGATGCACAGGAAATCTGGCAGCTGAATGTGTCAGAAACCGTTTCGCACTGACCTCTGCACTGCAATGTGCTTGCAATCGACGGCGCAATCCAGGACCTCGTCCGTCGCATCCCTTGAATTATTTCAAATTCAGACTGCTAGTGTCAATCCCTCGAGCGCACAGCTGCTCCGAACGGTACATCTGCACATGCAGCCGTGAAAATACTTGACGTTGTCGAGTTTGGTGCTCTGGACAACCCTTGCGATGTCCTGCGGTATCTCACGCCTGCACTTGGTCTCGCGCCGCAAGGGTTTCACGTGCGTCGCCGGCGGCCGCGCTCAGCAGCGCTGTTATGCCGTGAGATCAGCCGTTCGCGCTGCAGCACACCAGCCGGACGACGACATATCCTCCGCGCCAAGGCTGCCGGCACTGCACCGGGTTCGGAGGCTGCCGGGGAGCGCTGCCTCACCGCCACCGCTGCAGCCGCCACCAGTCGACGTCGATCAGGAGCTGTGGGAGGTCCTGGACCTGTGCTCAGTCGAAGAGCTAGAGGAGCTGCACGACATCCTCTTTGGTGGGCAGCGTTGGCGCACTGCCGTGGCAGCCCGATGCAGAACGCCTGTTGGATTGGCTGCCATCCATAATCTGAGACGCAGCTTGCATCTCAGCTGTGCATCAACGTATGCAGGCTGCAGCCCGCTGAAGCACAATGCATGTTCAACTGGCTGCCAGGGCCCGCCATCCTCTGAGATGCAGCTTCAGTCCCAGCTGTGCCATGTGTCTGCAGGTTCCAGCCCGCTGAGCCCGATCATAAAGAGCATCGTCGTGGAAAATGAGCCGGCGGCGGCGCACCTGCGGGGCCGCGAGGGCCTGATGCACCGCATCGAGCACCGCTTCCGTTTCCTTGCTGCGGACGCGGGCGCGACGCTGAAGGGGCAGCGGCCATCCTACCGCGAGTCCTTGCTGGCGGTGCGGCAGCGGCTGGAGGTGAGGGACTGTCAAAATGCATTCATGCTGGGATTGCATTATTGCCAACCCCATTCGGGGCCACATCTCTTGTAGCGCCACTTGACAACGCGGCACAACCAGCCTTCTGTCTCCGAGCACCCTGTGCTGTTTGCTCTGCGCAGGTGCAGTGCCCGTCAACACTGTCGACACAGGACCTGGAGACGGAGATCTTCCTGCACATGACGCTGCAGATGTCCGCAGACGCGGCAGATGCGCCCTCCAAGGAGGTGGCAGACGCCGTCGCCAACGCCTCTGCTGTGGGCAGCAACGGCGACGGCATGGCGCCTCCATGGTGCGGGCACCTATACAACAGTAACAGTACACATGTTTTCAAACCATCAAAGCACCCCACTGAGCGTCATAGTAGCGAGTTGTACATTCACTCTGCCCAGCAGGCGGCAGTTTGGAGGCGCTAGATGGGTAAAGGCGGTGGAGCAGGTGGCGGCGCCGCTGAAGCTGGGAGGCGCAGACCTGGCGCCGCTGTTCATGAAGCTGGGCTCTGCGCTGGGCGTCTCATCAGGTGGACATCGCCTGCTTGAGCCTGGTTCTATGCGTCCTTGTATGCCATCACCAGAGGCTGTGCTACACGTCCTTGCATGCCGTCACCAGAAGGTGAAACTGGTTGGGCACCGCGAGCTCTTGATGGCACGAAGTTTCGTGCTGTAAATCGGTTTTTTTTTTCTTGCAGTGCGGAATGCAACGCTGCAGAGCCTGGGCACATCGGTGCTGCGTTCGCACCTGCAGTACGAGGCAGCATTCTTTGCTGCATGCCGGGGCGCGGCCACCTCGTCAGCAGCCCGCCAGGCAACACTGCAGGCAAGTGCCCACAAGCTGACGCAGTTCTGCATGCCCAGTGGCACAGCTGCAAGTACTCTGCAGAGACTCAGATGAGGCCTAGCAGCTGCTTAAATACCCTGTTCAGAACAGTTCACTGAAATCCGCAAGAAATCTGTTTCATGCACCACAGGCGTCTCAGCGGGGGCTGACGGCGGCTGCGGCTCGGTACGGCGCAGCGCAGGGCATGCTGTCGGTGCTGGGGCCTTTGATGTGGGCCTTCTTTGCCGGGGAGCTGGCGCTGAAGTCCATCGGTACAGATTATGGCCGTGTGGTTCGCGCAATTGTTACTTTATCTCAGGTCCGCATGGTGCGCACCCACGGCTGGTCCAGCCCGCAGGGCAGCAAGGGGTGAGCACGAGAATGTTTCGCCGCCAGTGTCGACTTGGAAGAGAAAGAAGAGAAGGGATAGGAGAGAAGGATCCAGGAACGTGTGGGCTGCTGTGGACTAGATAGTAGTGTGGCCCATTGGATTTGTGTACACAACTGTTTGTGATTTCGTGTTATCCTGCAAGACGTCTTTGGCAACATCGTGCCCATCTGGCAAACCCTAAAGACACCTGTGACGATGATGTTCTGGCAATGTCGGATTGTACGATCTAGATTTAGAAAGAGTGTCACCAACCACAGTCAGGGCCTCTGTGGAAGGGCGGACCATGAGCAGCATTGAGCCGTCACCACAGCAGCGCCGTGTTTGCCATCAGAAGCCGCTGGCGCATCCTTCGGCGGTGGCCGCTGCCGCGGCACTGTGCAATTTCCCCACGCTCCCTGCTGGCAGCGCGACCACCGCCCGAGCCAGCTGTTGACCGCTGCCGCCTCTTTGGGCAGTTTCGCTCTCACTTGGCCTGGGGGTGCGAAGCAATGAAGTTGATGGCGTCCTGGGTCGAGATGATCTTGTCTGCCTCGCTGTCCGGGATCTCGATGCCGAACTCCTCCTCGAAGGCCATGACCACCTCCACCGTGTCCAGGCTGTCCAGTGCTAAGTCCTCCTTGAATCGCGCCTCCGGCGTCACCTGCATTGCATTCCTTACTGCATTTGCATTGCATTCCTTACTGCATTTGTAGCCAGCCATCACAGGTTGCATGCTGGTTGCGATATGGCTACTGAAATACCAGAGTGAGCTTCCAGTCCTTCGCCTGGCGCGCCCTGCTTCGGTCTCCTCCGGTACGGCCTGCAGAAGGTGCAGTGTGTAGAGGCTGCCGCAATGATTTGGCTTCTCTTCCAGAATGTGAGTCTCATGCAGCCGAAAACAGTTGGCGATGCCATGCCAGAAGCAGGTGGGTCGGATCGACGGCATCCCGGAGGCTGCCCGCGACATCGCAAAGTTCGGCTGCACGGCGTCCGTATGGTTGGACAGCCGCAGTGTCACGACTTGATGCCGCCGCAGCAACCCTTGCGCTGGGCGTCATGCACTCTAATGCCCGCTGCAGTATTTCATCGATCAGCCGGCCAGACCTACTCAGTCAAAGGGCCCAGATGCAACGACAGGCTTGCCGTCCTGAGGAGCCACGACTGACCAAGTCGTGATGACACTGCTCACCTTTGTTGGCTCCACTTTGTCGAAGTTCTTGACGACGTCCAGAATCCGCTCCGTCACCTGGCCCTTGTCCAGATATGTGCCCTCTGCGAAGCCGCGTAGCAACGTCAGGCACGCGGCTTTGCCTACGGTCTGCTGTGTTCGGCTGCTGCCGATGCGTACGTTCGCAAGCACCGCCGACCGCAGGCCTGAAAGGGCTCCCGCCAGCGCCATTGCAGACCGTTATGTAACGTGTATGGCTGGCAACGCTGGTATCAATTGCTCTGTGAGAAGACTGGAAAGTGGCATGCAGTGTTCAGCTCGTTTAGGTGCCCTAAATGGCGTAATCATGTTTGCAAGAACATTGCAAAAATTCGAATAGCTGCACTTGCTGCAACAGCATGCATCAGCCATCACGACGCTCCATAGCACTACCTTGAGAGATTCTCCAGCGTATAGGTATATGGCGCACACACTTGCTTCGCGAGTCGGCCCTGAGAAACGACCGAATTGCCTCTGCGGCAACCGTCACTGATCGAAGCGACGTCGATCGACTCCAGTCCAAAATCCCGCTAACAATTCAGGTGTATCTGGGAACTATTCGATCATCGCCAGGAATGTCCGATGCATCATCGACGGTGAAGGTGAGTGCGCTGGCTTGCCGAAGCCGCGCCAGTCAAATGCAAAGCATCATCTGCAACGCATGCCTGAACGCAGCGTAATGCCGTCTTGCAGGACCTCACCTCCGGCACGGTGGCAGGGGCAGGCCAGCTTCTGGTAGGTTACCCGCTAGACACGGCGAAAGTATAGCTCCAAACCCAACCGGGGAAGTACAGTGGCGCCACAGACGCAGCGCACAAGGTGAGGCGCCGGCACGAGCTGTGCGCACCTGCTGTCAGATGTACAGTAATGCCAAGCAGCGATACGAAAGCGTTGTGTGTGAGCTGCAGATCTACGCCACGCACGGCGTCAGAGGGTTCTTCAAGGGGCTATCGGCTCCGCTCGTCACCGTGGCGGCATTCAATGCTGTCCTATTCGCAGCAAAAGGCAGCATGGAGCGCTTGTTGGCGCACACAGACGGTGACGTCTTCAATGTAATCATTCACCATGATTGCTCCTCTACGCAAATCGAAGACATCTTGCCTGCTGCATCAGGCGCAATGGATGGTGGCTATCGGTTAATGCCTCTGTTCACGTGTCCCCTGGCTCGCCACTGACCATTCGAGACCATTTGCTTTGCGGTGCTGGCGCGGGCGTGGCGAGTAGCTTGATCGCCTGCCCAACAGAACTGATCAAGTGCCGGCTGCAAGCACGCAGCGGCGCCCTGCCTCAGGTGGGTCGATGATGGCCATCTTTACATGTCGGCATTTGATACACAAGGCCTACTTTTGCATCCACCAGAGAGCCGAATGTGAATGGAGAAACAATGGGCGCTATGCGCAGGGCCTCACCCAGCTGTGGCATCCCAGGCGCCTTTCCTGTTGGCAGCAGCGTACCAGCGTCCAGCAGCCACCCCAGCTCTCCAGTGGCAGTCATCCGGCAAGTGGTGGCCGCTGGCGGCGTGCGCGGGCTCTACAAAGGTGCAAAAACAGCAGCGACCCTTGCCAGTCTCGACATTCGTGTCGCAGTGCCCATGCTCAAGTTGCCATGCGCTTTGCAGGTGCCTGTACTGCTACTGCATTGCATTCGTAGGCATGGTGCCAACGCTGGGGCGAGAAATTGGAGGCAGTGCCGTTATGTTTGCAACGTTCGCGGCCGCCAAGCAGCGACTTGCCCATGCGCAGGTGCGCTGACTGCTTTCTGTTGAGACACATGTGATGCGACGGTCCGCACATTGCCACTGATCATCAATCGCTCGGTCGCAGCTCCTGCGTCAATCTTGTTAGATCTTCTCTCTGTTTTCACTCGGCAGCTCATCTGTATGCGCAGGGCATCGAGATAAAGGAGCTGGGGCAGCCGTCGCTGCTGCTCGCAGGCGGCCTCGCTGGCATCTCCTTCTGGTGCGCCCGCAGCACCTGCGCCTTCTGTTTCCCAAAACTCTCAACCCTCGAAACCCTCTCACCTGTTTGCCGCAAAAGCTGCTGTGGACTGACTCAACCTCTCTTTGTGCTTCTCGGCGTACACAGTGTCTGTGAGTCATTGTGACTCACTACTTGTCAGGCTGGCGATCTACCCTCTGGACACCGCCAAAAGCAAGCTGCAGACGGACGACCTGCACCGCCCGCGCTTCAAGGGCACGCTGGACTGCATGCGCCAGGTGCCTGACCAATGGCATTCGTAGGCACTGCGCATTGCATGTCTTGAGTCTCTGCTGGCCACATGATGCGTCAAAGTCCACCCCATATGGTTAATTCACTCGCTCCTTTCGTTGCAGATTGTGGCGGAACGCGGCGTCAGCAGCCTTTCTGCGGCTTCCCGGTGTGTTTGCATAAGTCGTGCCCTGTTCGATGTCGAGCAACACAGAAGACTGGAGTCGACACTGTACATCGACCAGCGCCGATTGAAGCAGATTTGCCGTTTGTTTGATGTCTCGCAGCCGGCGCTCATCCGGGCAGCTGTGGCCAATGCGGCAGCCTTCGCGCTGTTCGAAAACTGCCAGAAGGCCCTTGCGTGAGCAATGAGACAGGTACCTGGACTGTAGTAATTGGCACCCAAACAGCATCACGGGCAAGGCTGAAGCCTGAAAATGGGGGGACGTTCCTGTCAATCTCGCACTGATGTGCACAGCTGTGGGTCTGAACCGATTTATTTTCTACGACATTGAATCTTAGAGACAGGAATGTGAGAGACGTGAGGAATCAGATAGGTGTGTCAGAGGTGAGATTGGATATAGGCGAGTGAGTGAAATGCGCATCCACCGGCGTTTTCTTGGGTGAGGCGTTCTTAGTGTTTAGCTCCCAGGTTTTGCACGCTGTAATGTTTTTGAGGCGTAGCGTCCTCTCCCTATTGCTTCAACATTGCAACACACCAGCAGGAAGTACACGTGTAAGCGGCCTGTCCCTGTGTTACACTCGACAGATGGAGTGCAGCAGCGCCAAACCCTGCCGCCGCCCGCCGTCCTACTATTGCCTGATTTCTTTCAGTCTGCTTTTGCAGCCGTCATGATGTGTCGAACGAAGGCCAGGGATGCCTGCGGAGGCAGCAGCAGCAGCAGATGAGCATGCTACACTCATCAACAGAAATCATATGACAGATGTCGCTGCTTGCGAGTGCACAAGTGAACGGAGAAGGACAGGTGCTCACCCGCCAGCCGACGGTGCCCAGCATCAAAAACAGTCCAAAGCAGCAGATTCCCATGTAGCCAAAGAAGAAGCATGTCTGCAGCATGCCGTTCATGTCCGATCTCTGCCATGGACAGGAAAACAAAAGGGTTTAGATGCACTCCAGCAGCGCCACTGGCCTGTACAGCAGGATCGACAGCTGCACATGGAACGACCAACACTGTGCAGGCACCGAGGTCGAGCTGCGGCAGTGTCATGCTGCTCCCAGGGACAGACCTGGAAATAGAAGTAGACGCAATAGAAGTATACGAACAGGCCTGCACACACAATTCCAAGTTTTAGTCGGGATTGGCGGTGCCCTCTGTCAGAAGCGCTTTTGCTGCATTACATTGTCAGTGCAACAGCGATGCAAGATGGCTGGCAGGCGCATCTGGTGGCACGGTTGTCACACCTGTTGAGCCGCCGCAGAGGAAGGACCGCCACCACCAGCGGTGGTCCTCGACTGCCAGCTGGAAGTAGGTCAGCGCGACCGTAATGAACGCCGTGACGATGACCAGGATGACGAACACGATGAAGAGGATGCTGTAGATCGTGTATACCTGCAGGTGAGAGCAGGATCGTATCTTGCATTCCGATCAGCTGCACATCATCCACCCGATCTCCATGGGCGGGGGGACCAGGTGGGAGACTCAGTGCCTGCAGAGGGGCTGACAAGGAACACAGGCCTGGAACTACATGAGTTGCATGCAATTTGCACGCACCTTGTGGCCCCAAACGCTGCTGAACACGTAGAAGAGCTCGATGTAGATGGCTGAGAACGGCAGGAAGCCTGCAGGTGGCATGCCAGCCTCTCGAGTTGGGGAACTGCTGCATCCGAGACATTGTGCCATGCACTGGCATATGGTATCGAGACGCTCCACTGCTGTCAGCATGATCAACTTCTCGTACCTGCCATGATCATCTGCGGCCCTGTCCCTCTGTACCATGGCAGCGCCGGCACCTCCCTCGGGTACCTGGTGCATCAGTCAACAAAGCGGCCATCGGATGACGTTTGTGTGATTGGTGCAAAGAAATGCAGACGGCCTGCAAGAATGCACTTCGTCATGTCGTTGTTGCTGGCTAGGCGCAGGTTCTCATGCAAGTCATGCAAGTGAGGCCTCACTTGGTGGTGCGGGTTGGCGGGTTGAACTCCATGCGGGTGTTCTTGCCGGTAATACCACCCAGCACCGTCAGCGGGAACGTCACCTGCAGCGGTTGCGCGGCACAGCCACTCAAATTTTCGCTTGCAGAGAGCCCGAATCTCAACTAGCAGCCTGGCCATGTACCAGCAAGGGTTGTGCAAGAGCAGGAGTGGGCATGGCAGCGGCAGGAAGCAGGGCAGGTCGCACAGCAAGTCGAAGTGGCATACAGGCAGTGGTATGCAGCACTATGCGTGCGCACCAGCGCCCAGATGACGAAGATGATGCAGATGGTGCCGAAGGGCAGCGCGGCGGTGGAGCGGTAGGCGATGGCCACAGTGTTGAGGAAGGAGAAGGTGAGCAGCAGCGGCCCGCAGAACAGCGTAGCCGTGAACAGCACGTTGCGCACCCAGGCGCCGCCGCCAAACATCTTGTACTGCGCCCCCGACACGTAGCCCGCCACGCCTGCAGGGTGGGTGGGAGTTGCCATGAGTCCAGAACGCACTGAGACGCTCCGCCCTTGCAGGGCAGTGCCCTGCAACATCCATATGGCATGGGCAGCGGCGCCGGTAATGCCGGACGACTCAACGTTGACTGAGTGCATGTTGCTCGGCCCGCCGTCAGCATCAAAGAACTGACACGAAAAGCGGCGCACCGGCGGTGACGGCGTAGAGGACGATAATGGAGGAGAGCAGCGCGCCGCGGGAGTAGGGGTAGAAGGTGCCCGCCAGCGCCAACGCAAAGATGAGCAGCGTCATGACCAGGATCTGGGTGCCACTGCCCACCATCGCGGCAAATAGGTTGCTGTGCTGCGGGAAGCGGAACACGTCGCCGTGCAGCAGCTTCCACCCCGTCTCCTCCGCGTCGTCTGCTGCGATCCCGCAGAGCGATAGCACGATTGGCATGCAATTTCGAGCGCCTGGCGTTCTTGCTTCTGAAGGATGTCAGTTGTAACCGCGAGCCACTGCCATGGCTGTCACTGCTGTGCAGCATGTCAGGAAGATGGCAAGGCAAGTGCAAGATACGTGCAGTTGAACAGGCAGGAGGCCACGCACCGGCCTCCTCATCGCGCGAGTACTTGAGGAAGTCGTTCTTGAGGACGCGCATCAGGATGGTGGCCAGGAAGCCCGTCAGCAGCAGCACCGTCACGCAGCTGTTGATGATGCTGAACCAGTGGATCTGCACATGACGATTGACCGCGTCGGGTCAGGACAGATCAGTGTATCAAGGCGCGGGGCCGAAGCAGATGCAAGGCAACAGGGATCCACTCAGTCAACAACAAGCCCTCCACCAGTACTGATGTGACAGCATCCTGCAAATTCAGCGGCGCTCTGCTCCGCTCAGAAACCCCCGCACCTCCAGGTGCTGCGGCAGGAAGGAGTACTTGCTGTACTTCTCCATGCGCTTCTCGGGCGGGATCTGCGTCTCCTCCCACTTCACTGAGTAGGTGAAGTCCACGATCTGGGCGGTGTCGTCGCTTATGTCGCGCGTCTTCTTGGGGTCCGTGCTTACGTTCACCTCTATCACCCGGTCACCTGCAGTGTGCATGGGAGTGCCGTATTCTTGGCGGGTGCTCTTCCTCATTTCTCCAGGCATATTGACATGCGGCAGACTTGCTGACACCTCGCTGCAAAGTGTCTCAAACATCAAGACGGCTGCAGTTGAGATGGCTTCTATCACAGCCTCGGCGAGCACAGTACAACTGCGCGCCATTGTAGCGGATGTCGAAGTGGATGTGGGTGAAGAGGTACTGCTTGTAGTGGGTCACCTCTCCTGCATGCAGGATCTTCTCCACCTTGCCCACGAAGCCCCAGATGGGCAGGTCGTCCAGGAACATCTGCGGCGAAGAGCGAGTTGTTCATTGCTGCCTGCCCCTCAAACCTCAGCCCGCGACCCGCTTCACACCCCGCCCCTTCACGCCCGACAGGCGCGGCGCTGCCAGCATGAACAATTCACCGCTCCGCCCATAGACAATTGCGTGTGCAACATTCAGCAAAGCACCTGGAAGTAGAAGTCGCGCTGCACCGCCTTGCGGAACCGCTGCAGCTCCTTGGCAGTCAGCTCCTTGGAGCACAGCACCTCCCCCTCCTTGTCCACCCGGAACTTGATGTCGAAGGGCGTGTTCACCTACGCAACACAGCAGAAAACAGTTGCACATTGCGCTTCAGTCGCGCTTCACAGTCCGCAAAAGGATGGGGCGCGTCCGCCAGATCTGGCACAGCAATGCTACAGCAGCATCGACACCAGCAGCATCGATATGCTTTGTGAGTTTCACGCACCAGCCGATCGCCCTCCAGCACCTCGCCGAGGCCCTCCGCCTTGTATTCCTTGCCCAGGGGCGGCGCGCAGAACGGCTCCGTGTAGTACTGGTAGGTCTCGCTGCGGGGAAACAGCCGTGAGTTGTGGGGCATCTGAGGCAATATGCGGTGCGGCAGGCAGTAAAACAGCACACAAATTCGCATGAATCAGCATGCACCCTCACAAGGAAAGCACGTCGACTTACTGTGTGTTGGCAAACGGCCCCACTTTGTTCGCGTAAAGCTGCGCGGCAGGGGGACACAAGTGCTGGGATGCTGTGGCTGATGCACGCAGCCCGCGACGTGCTTGCGCAAGACGTGTCAAATCACCACACATGTCACATCACCACACACGCGCATGGTGCCGCATGAGGATTCGAAACTGAAGTGCAGCGCGCGTGCGGCCAGGCAGCCGTGGCATCATTGGCCGACCTCACCTTGATATGGTCGCCCTGCTTGAAATGCCTGGCGTGTCCCATAAGCAGGCTGCGGGTGGCGCCTCTCAAACCTTCAAGGTGCGCGGCAGACACCTGGACAGATGCATCCTGTACGCATGACGCAAGGGTGCAGCCCGCCGCCAGCACCGCCACGCAACATGCCCAGCCGGAGCCACGCATGGCTGGGCGGGGCACACCGAGTGCCTTGTGCCGAGACGCTGGGTGAGATCGACGGATCGAATCAGCGTCTTCCGATATGTACGCTCTCGGATCTGGCTGTGCGACTGGCAAGCTCTGCGACAAGGCCTCTGCCAGCTAGAGTCAAGTTGGTTGTGGTTGAAGGCAAAGCAAATGTGCGAATGGCCCTTCCAGTCCAGCGCATGTTCTCGCTGCCAGCGCAAGGCACACACAACACATTTGCACTTGCAGCAATCTGCTGTGGAGCCCTGCATACAGTCGGATAAATACTGCGCTATCCGCACGACGAAAATTTCCACGCCCGCAAGTGCTCCTGCTGGATCCCTCCGAGGCCATCTCATAAGTCGAGTCGGTTCGTAACCGGCTGCGGCCTTTGCCGCAGGCGCACCTGAGATCAGCAGAGATACGATGCAAACAAAGCAGAGCCAAAGGGTGCGGTCTGCTACCGAGATGCCAGCGCTGCAAAGTGACAGGCATCTAGCCCGAGCGCCTGCACACCACGCTAGGCCTCGCTGCCCTAGCATTCAGATGGTGTGTTTTTTCACAATGCAGGGCTCATGCAGATGGATTGCTCAGCTTGTCCTCACCGGCTTGCTACTACAAGGTGCGGCCGTGGTGGCGTCACAGTGGCGTCTGCTGGGTGTACCTGTGTGCAGGCAGTCAGAGGTGGCACAATGGCTACGAGTACTTCTTGCATCCTGTAGGTGTGATGCTGGCAGACGCACAGCCTCCGGCATCAGAGCAGAGCAGTGACGCACCGGCGGCAGCGACGCCAACGAAGGCCCCCACTAAGTCGGCAGCGGCAATGCTGTCGCCGCCGCCGGCGTCTAGCGGGCGCAGCCCAGCGGCCGGGCCTTCTTCAGCCGCCACAGCTCCCGGGAGCGAAGCAGCCGCTCCGGCGGACACGTCCAGGTGAATATCCTGCCTGTGTCAATCTGGTGTTGTGTTGCAGGCTGCATCCAGTGGCTGGGTGTCCACCAGCTTGAGCCGTGCTTCTCAATCCCAAGACACTGCTGCAAGATATCGCATCCTGATCTGCAGCGCCCTGGCGCCGCCGCCGATCAAGTTCACAGACGCGCTCGCGGCGGGGGCGCAGAGCCCCGGCAACCTGTCCTGGATCGCTGCGATCGTCGCCGTCGTGCTTCTGGCAGCCGGCGTCACATGGTGAGGCGGCACCCATCGCCTCAGCATTACCTCTGCTTGAACACGCAACACGCAGTGAATGTGCCTGTCCTGATTGCGGCACGACGCCTGCCAAACAGCGCGGTCTCGAGGCCAGCCGCAATCTGCCAATTTTGTGCGGTGCAGGTGCGTCGTGGCTCATAAGCGGCGGCAGCGCGCGAAGGCGGCTCGTTTCACGGTGACCGTCCCCCCGTATATGCCGTATACCTGCCTGTCTTGTGCGAGTTACTACGGCTGCATTGTTCATGTTGGCTGAGCAGTTTTGCTGATGCAATGCAGACGCTGCGGGACCAGGAGATGGCGTTCAAGACCAACGACTTTGACTTTTGAAGATAAGACAGGGCCACAGGCGTGGTCGCCACTTCTGATATTCTGATCCCTGTTTCCACCTGTCATTTATCGAGCTGCTGAGCGCCCAAGCGCGAGCCGGTCTGCTTCTTTTGCGTGAGCTCCGAGCTGCAGGTGCATCGGTTCTGATGCTATCGGTGTCGAGCTTCGAATTATATAAATATTTGTCGTCTTTGAAGGTGTCTAGAGGAGGGTGCTTGTTCAGATTGCAAGCTGTGCATCAGATTTGAAACATCTCGCCAGGTGCCCACAGCGTGCAAGTCGGTCCACTGCAGCGTTCAGCGAGCCACAAGGTTTGCAAATCACGAACGAGAACCCGGACAGCATTGAATGTCAACAGCAACGACAACCTCAACTCCATAAAATGTCCAAGAAATGAATTGATGTGGCTGCTGGTCAGCGTCAACCGAAGGCAGAGGCGCACCCAAAACGACCTTCATTTAAAGCAAACAGGAGCTGTAGCATTCTCAAACATTCGTGCTCACCAGTCCAGCAGCCGCTCCCGGGCCTTCAGCAGCGTCTCCAGCCGGTTGGAGGCGGACATGCGCGTGAAGAGGACCGCGCACTCGCCGTTCTCGCAGACGATAGGCCCTAGCATGCCGCCGCTGTGGCAGCGCATGCACGTGGACATGGCCAGGTGCTGCCGCTCGCGCGCGGAATTGATGCGGTCTGTCAGGTCCAGCCACACCTGCAGGGCCAAAGTGCACCGCCAGTCAACGTACTGTAGAACTTCGCACAGCCAGACAGTGCACAGGGCCACAACTTTAGAGGGCTTGTCATTTTGGAGGTTCCCTTGCGACAGACAGGTGCCAGCCGGATCCAGGATCACAATGCTTGTGGCACAGCCGGCAGGACCGCACCTCGGCCGCCTTGCCCTCATCTGCGGCGCAGATTTCGCATAGCGCCGGCTCGGCGCCGCCCGGCGCTGCCTGCACCGTGCGCTTGCAGCCGCCCAGGCACCGCACCTGCCGCGGGCAGGGAACACCGCTGTTATGTCCTTCCAAGGGGAGAAATTGCTGCTGAAAGATACATGTCGCGTCACATCTGTGCTGCCCACTCGGCTGCTGGGCTTGTAATGGCATGAGTGATTGACGAAAGACTGTCAAAAGGACGATCGCTGAGGCACCTTGGACCGAAAGAAGGTCTTCAGCGCCGTCTGCTTGCCGCCGCCCTTGCCGCTGGATGGTGCCGCTTGCGCGCCCACGAAGGTGGGGTCCGCCGTAGCCGCCATGTGCGGCCCCGTCAGCAGCGCCTGGTGAACAGGAGCGAGGACCAGCTGAGCGACTAGATTCGTACAATATCGCTGTCACAGACGTTGCATGCGACATTGAACTACAGGGCCGCCTGTCAGCTCATTCGTTGCGCAGTGATGCTGCCTGCCACCATTCAAAGCGGAAGCTTGTAGGAGGCGAAGGCGCAAATACGCAGAAGCTAGATCCAGGTATGGAACCAAATGATCTGCTGGGCAGTTGCGCTGCTGATTCACCTGCAGCTCGGCGGACGGCAGGCAGGTGGCGAACACCTCCTTGATGGCCGGGATCATCTTGTGCTTGTACAGGTCAGCCGCCCCGGTGGCGCCCGCCTTGGCCGCGGTCAGCGGGTCCTCACTGGCGTCGTCCTGCGCGACACCAGTGATGTCTGGCTCGATCACTGCGGTACGTGCAGTTGTTAGACCTCGAGCGACAAAAGGTGATTGCATGGCCACAGCTGTGCAATCGGGCACGCTTGGACAGAACATGAAGCTTGCCATGCGAGCCTGAGAAATCGTTCCCGCGGATTGAGGAGGTGGTCAGGGAGTGTGCGCGCCTGCAGCCGGGTGCCGGGCAGGAACACATACTGGATGCGCTGCCCCAGCACGAACTCTCGGCCGGGGTCCCTCGCCGCCAGCCGCGCCGCCAGCGCCGCATGAGGGCCCCTCATTTCCTCTCCGCCCCCTGTGGCGCCAAGAGCAGTGTCTGAGGATCTGCTTGCAGCACCCAAGCATGATCGTCCACTCGGCGCAGCATCAAGAGGATCTGCGCACAGACGCCCACGACTGTCTGCACTCGCCAGGCCTGCAGTCGGCGTCCCAGGGGCTGACAATCGCCACATCAGGGACAGGACACTCCGCTAACATCAATGAGTTGCAGCGCAGGCTCTTGCAACTGGCCTTCAGCAGCAGAGGCGACTTGCGAGCCGGTGACGCGCCACAGGCCGCCAGTCAGGATGAGCTCGTGCAGCTCGCAGCCGCCGCTGAGCAGCCGCCGCACATCCTGCTCCACCCACCTCACCGCCGCCTGCGGGTTTTGCAGAGGTTCTGTAAGCATGGCCCTCTGATCAATTGGGCTGTGGCATGGCTGGGCCGAAAGACGACACCAGAGCGGGTAACATTCGTGGGGTGAAACGGCGGCACTTGACGCTGGTGCTTGATGGCAGAAGGTGGAGGGGTGAGGTGGCGGGGAACGCACAGAGACATCGTCCTGCAGGATGATCCGCCTTACAGCGCCACCCAGCGTGGTGCGCAGGATGCCGGGGCTCTGCCGCCAGATGCTTTTCAGCCCTTTGACCAGCAGCTGGGGCTTGCCCTCTGTGACATCCGCCACCGTCTCGAAGCTGCGGCCTGCGGGATAGACCGGCACTTGCAGTTTGAGATCAGCACAGGGTAGGTCAAACTGGCTGAACACAGCGGCACCTTTCAACGCAGCCTGAGCGCGAACACACACCAGGTCTTCCTTCAGACTTGCCTGCGTAGCGGTTGACATGTAGCAGCAGAAATGGTGACATCACCTGTGGTTGCAGAAACGCCACATCACGCAAGGCTCAGCGAGTTTTTCTTCGTAAATGTCGCAGCTTCTGCGTCAAACGACATTCCGTTATAGCGCAAATACAACAGCATGACAACCACCTTCTCAAATTTCAGCTCCATCTCTGGCGGAAAGGTGGCGGACACAAGCTTCCCCGCCTACATGTGACGGCGATCCGCCTCAGCACATGCCCCGAAAAATTTCGAAGTGGAGCATCATAGGAACATGTGGCCGGGCCTGGCGGCGCTGAAGCCCTGTGTCCTGGGGGTGCAGCATCATGTTTGACGCGTGTAGTGCCGCTGTCAGCGGTATGTCAGCATGCGGTCAAGGCGCCTCTCACCTGCTGGCCCAAAACGACTGCCTCTGCGGGGCTAGCGTCCGGCAGGTGCACGAAGATGGAGTCCGTCTGGCCGTAGATGGCTCGCGCCGTCTTCCCCTTCGGTCCCAGCTTGCCTGCAGAAAAGTTGCATCGGCAGCAGCTCGGAGGCGCGAGCTGGCGCACAGAGTGATGAAAGCAACGAATCGCAGTCCAGAAGCAAGCGCAGAGGGGAGGGAGGGAGGGCCTCTCAGATGGCAACAAGGCGCACACCATCTGCCGCGATATCGTGCAGAACCTCGACTGCGCGCCGCGTGGCGGCCGCGCCCATGGCCAGGCAGGAGTCGGCGAGCGGCAGGCACTGGAGATGCGACGTTTGCGCCCCGGTGAATCCATATAATGCGTTTGCCGTCAGCTTGTCAACCAAACAATGCGATCGCCGTCAGTCAACCAAGCGCACAATGCGTTCTCCGTCGGCTGGTCAAGCAAACGTTGCGTTCGCGGCCAGCTGGTCAAGCGCATCTCCGGGAGAAGCGCTGCTCGCCACCAGTCTGATAGAGGGAGTCTCCTTCAGGGGGAGCGTGCAGGTGGGGGACACTCTGGGATAATCAGCACCAGCGGCTGCGCCGGCTGGGTGCGGTCAAGCATGATTCGTCAAGCCATTGGCTGATGGCACACAGTGCAGCACATCCACATCCACATGCCTTGACGGCAGAGTTTGCCCGTTTTACAGCAGCAAGGCGCACCTTGAGAGCCTTCTGCCGGCTGTCGAGGACTGCGCGCTGTGCTGGGTCGGTCGTGCCCTTCAGCACGGCACGCGTAGCCGAGCGCGCCTGGATCAGCGCCGCCAGGATGCTGGGCAGCAGGCCCTTGCGCAGGGCCGGCTTGACGAACTTGTCGCCTGTCATGGCGACCGGTCAGGACTCGGTGGCTGTCTGAACAGCGATGTTCTGGAAGCAGATGACAGCGCGGCCAGCCTCCTGAAGATTATGATGGAATGGGGAAACTTTGATGAAATGCGAGCAGGTGCACATGTACGAATGATGCCAGCAGCAGCTGCCAGCACTTGAAACCGGTGTTCAAATTCAGTGATGGGGTTGTGTCATGCCCCTGGGGGGGCACCTGTGGGTGTTGTAGTGACGTCCTCGGGGGCCACACTCTCCGCGTCATCAGGATGCAACAGCGTCGTGTAGCACAGGTTGTGTGCGCGGTACAGCGAGGGGTACCTGCCAGAATGCAGAATGACAACATGTCATCAGTTGCAGCTATGCTTGACCATTGGCACCCGACGCAAACAAGCACAGCCTGCCACAGTTCCCAAGGCAAGCTCTCAGAGCATGAGAGTGTGTGGTGCGCACAGACTGGCAAAGTCGAGGACGCAGACGGGGGTGCGGTAGAGCCCGACCGTGCCGCTTTCCACTGGGAAAGAAGCCCAAGGCCTTCAAAATATTTGGTGATTGAGTGTTGTCCTTCACAGCGTCTTGGGCAACCACGATGCCATTCGCGAGACAGTTGAAATGATGAATTTTTGGCAATGTCGAATTGTATGATCTAGGTTCAGAATGAATGTCACCAAGTCATCCCACCAGGATGCATCAGGAAGGGCGACTCGGAGAGCTGCAGCGGTTCCACCCGCCCGCCAATCATGTAGCTCTGCCGCCTGGCGTTGCGCAGCAGCAGGCTCCAGGTGCGAATCATCTGCATGTGCGCATGCCACAGACTGCTGAGTGGACGCATTAACATTGGCTGCATTGCATGCTCGTTGAATATGTTCCTTCTTTTGATCAGGTGGCAAGCCAACCCACGGGCGGCGCGCTAGTGGAGAAGCAAAGGGCTGGCCGGTGGACGGCAGGACAATAATTGCAAGAACTGCAACAGCCAGCCACCTGCGCGTTGTACAGCACATTGGCCAGCGTGAGACCAGTCGCCCGGGCGATCTCGATGGACTCTGGCACGGTAGCCATGCGCCCTAGCAGCGCAAAGACGGCGCCCGCGCGCGTCGTCGAGTAGGCTGCCAGCCGTGACGCTCCCGCCTCTGGCTCAAACCTGCCGCGTCAGGAACAGTGTTGCGGTAAGATTCGGCAGAAGGTTGGCGGTACAATACCACCGCGACCTCCAAGTCGCAGGCCAACATATGAAACGTCTGACGGAACACTGCAAGCCCAACAGCGAGTCCCCAAACACGGCTTCATTGAAACGGCTGTCCAGCACTTGCACAGTGATTGGCAAGGCACTCACGGAACGGACGCGAGCGCGGGCGTCGGCGGCGCGAGGCCGGCCAGAGAGGCAGCGGCGGAGGGCGGCAGCACCTCCAGGCGCCGCCCCAGCAGCGACTGGCAGGCGTCCACCAGGCTGAAGCTCGCCAGCGTGCAGTTGGTCAGGATCTGCAGGTAGGAAGGGAGCCGCAGGTCAGTGCAACAGGGCAGAAGGCAGAGCTGGATGCTGTGCTGAAGATCTACGAAACCACGTGTTTACAGCACGGAATTGCAGTCTGGTCGTCGACAGTGTCTCCTGAACAGTTTAGTTGGCACCTGGCGCAGCAGGTCGAAGACGATGCGGCCCTCGATGTCAGCGCGCCACGTTTCTTGGTTGGACGTGCTGGTCATGCGGCTCTGATTCCGCACCCAGTTGGCGTTGTACTGCAGCACACCAGGATATTTCGAAACATTATGTACTGTTTCACCCAAGCTCCCCTGCATTTCTCTCATGGCAGCTTCAGTGACGTGCCTGTGTGATCTTCTTGATGTTCACTGGTCGTGCGTGGATGCCCTGCAAACAAGGACCCACATGTCATCTTCAGGAAGCAGTTCCGGTGAGTGATGACCCATCATAAAAGCAAACATTCGCTTGGTCTGACATGGCCCGAGAAGACAAGCTGTGGAGAGGGTGGCTGGCGGCCACCGGGCTAGCGGTCATCCCACGATGGGAAGACGCCATTGAACTTGCGTGTGGCTGACCTGAAGGCGGGAGATGGGCAGGCTGCCGCCGTCAATCTTGAGCGCGCGGAACCGCTCCTGCAGCGCTCTGAGCGTGTCTTTCACCTGCGCGCCAGCACAGCAGGACCATACCCACCCTGTTGCTGCAGCAAGGTTGTTGAAGCCCGCGATCCGGCGGTCTGCAGCAGCAGAACGCTGCCTGCGCATGGCTGCACGAAAACACATTGGAAACAAAACTGATTGTGCACCTCGAACAGCGCGAAGGCGTCGGGGTCCTGCTGCTGCACGTGGGTGCGCCACGCGAGCAGCATGTCGCGCTCCGAGGCGAAGCGTCGCACGCGCGCCCCGTGCACCCGGTCCGCCAGCTCCGCCGGCTCGCAGCCCCGCGCCAGCAAGAACACCACCTGCGGCGCGGCGCGGCGAAGTCAGTGCACCTCGGAGCGTCAAGCTTGCAGCTTTGCGGGAGATGTTCCACACTTGCAGCTGCAAGTGTGCTGGCAACTCCGCGGCTGATGCTTTGGAATGTCCCACCGATACGTGCTTGAACAAACATGAGATTGTTGCAATTTTGAGCCAAGAACAGGATTTGATGTACTGAGTGGCTCTGCAGCCGCTCGTCACCTTGTCCTGTGCAGGTGCCGAGTGCTGCAGCCCGACGCCGCTGGGACTGACAAGCTCCTCAGAGGCGTCGGCCAACTCGGTCTGACCGCCCAGCCCTTCCTGCAGGACGCAGCATCACCAGTTGAAACGTTCAACCAGGATGACAGGCGCGGCCCTGTGCCACAGAAGATTTTTCGACGGCGGCAAAGATGCTCCATTTGCTCAACATGCCAGCTGCGGCCTGCCCACCTCGCCATCGTCATCGAGGCCATCCTCGTCTGAAAGCGGGCTGACGGTCGGCGCGGCGGCGGCTGCGTCGCCAGAGCTGGAGCAGAGGCAGGTGATGGCCACAATGGGATCCTCGCTGAAAACCGGCACCCTGTCCGATCAGCAAGCTGGTGGGCCTGAATTCATCTGTCGTCTGTCGTCATCTTCCACTAGAATTCACAGGCTGCAGGCCCCATCACGGTGTGCCAAACCAGTATCGAGCCACAAACCTTGTCTAGACGATAAATCATGGCAGACCTGTCCTTGCCGTCGCGCGGGCAGGCGACGACGTCCAGCGTCATGAGCTTCAGCGTGGCCACATCGCCCGCTGCCGCACTGGCCGCCGCCGTGGTCCAGCGCTCCGCTGCGCTGCCTGCAGCATTGTCACCGATGACTTTTGAGGGCAGCAGAGCCAAAAGGTCTCTGTTTCAGAGCCGCTCGCCCTGCGATTGGGTTGCAAACCCAGTCAAGGGAGCGACAGACCCAGCCATGGGGGCGACGGCGTGCATGATGTAAGGAGTTCTGGTCGGGCACAGCACCTGCCAGCCCCGGCGGCATCTGCGGCCGCCAGTCTGTGTCAGCCAGCTGCGTGGCATCCGGCGTGAGGCACTGCAGCGCCTGCCAGGGGACCTCCACCTCCAAGGCGCAGTTGGAGATCCGCTCCCGCGCCTCCACGAAGCCAGGCTGTGCAGCCTCTGCCGGGCCGGCGCCGCCGCGCGGCACATAGATCCAGGCCCCTGCGCAACACGTTTGCAGGCAATTCAGGCAGGTTGAAAAAGTAAAAAGCCGCCCAAAGCCAGTACAAAAGTCCTGTATTTAAAACTGCCTGACAGCTCGGCTTACAGCGGACAACCATGCCGCGCACCTCCAGAGACTTGTGCATCCACCAGGAATCGCTGCAGCAGGGCCACCTGCAGGCAGCAGGCCAGATTGCATTGATTCACTCGGCGTCCAGCATCTATCGCACGAAAGCCGCAGCACAAGCAGACGTGCCGAGATGCATTTTTAGTTTCCAAAGGCACATCCAATGACGCCGCTCGAGCGAACCTCATGCTCGTACAGCGTGCTGTCGTGGACCTGGAAGCCCTTGGACCGCAGCAGCTCCCCGCCCAGCTGCTTGTGCACAGCGGCGGACGCCTTCCGCAACGACCCGCCTTGCGTGAGTGTGACCTGCGTGGATGCCAGCGCAACATCTGACGCCAGGCAATTGCTGCAAGGTGGCCTGTGAAGGCAGGCTGAGCCATTGCTGACCGATTGGCAAAGGCATCCAAATGCGTTGCAAAGGCGTCCGTGAGAACAGAATGATGCTGACCCGCAAAGCGGGCATGCGGCCCGGCCTGTTGGGCCTGAAGAACATGATGGGGATGCGCTCCTCGGGCGTCAGGCTGGTGATGCGGCTGTCTGGCGGGATCGCCCTGCACGTGCACACATGTTGGTGCCATCAGGACAAGCCGCTGATGCACGGCGCAGAAGGTCTCACAACGTATGCTGTCGCTGTCTTGAAAACCTCGGCAAAGGTCGCGAGCAAACAGCTGCAGCAGCCCGACCTGTTGAGCAGCTGCATCAGCTCGTCCAGTGCCGCAGGTGACAGCTCCGCAGCGGCCCCATCCTCTTCCTGCGCAACAGGCGCACTTGCTGAGGCTGGGAGCCTGCGTTGGCAGTATTACGTTTGCGAATTAAGCATCCTGTGGGGGGCAACCGTGCTACAGCGATGGTGCAGCGAGCGCCGCCGATCACAAGGTCAGTGAGCCTGTGTCAGCATTCCGAGCATTGCTTGCCTGCCGGGTGGGCGCGGCCATGAGGAAGTACGGTCTGAAGTCATTAACTCGCGAGAGCACGCTCTCCCCCTCTGCGGTGACGCCCCACAGGTGGAAGCGGCCATTCGGCTCCTCCTCGATCTGAGTCACCATACATATGATGTGGTTCTCTCCCAGCCGCTGGTGCCTGCGTTGCGATGAGAGGCCGGCCGTCAGCAGGCCTGCTGCATTGTCACGGAAGCAAGGATGATTCTTGCAGAGCTCTTCAGGCGCGGGCCACTCTCCGCCACGGGGTCCATCCGCACCATGCGGCAGGTCCATCATGCAGCGGAGCATCCAATGCACGCTTCCCCGGCAGCTGCCTTGCTGCTGGCTTGCGGCTTCGGAACGGCAGCTCTGACATGTTTGTATCAGCCACTGGAGCCTCGTGTGCCGCACTATAGCTGACCTAGCTGACCGTGCACGGCTTGGTGCAGCGAACGCAAGCTGCCAGCAACACCGCGATCTTCGCCGCTCAACCAGTCTTCGAAGTTTTCACAGTCGAAAGTGAAACACCATAGGCCTCCACCGAAAGTCTCGATCGCCTAGGGTGGACAGAAGCGACAGCCAGCATGCAGAGACTTGGGGCAGACCGCTGGGGCGCGTGGGAGTCGATTGCTTGCGAGGATCGAACGAGCTTGTTTAGTTATGATGAACTAGAAGCACAAACAAATCTACGAGCCTCCTTATGTATGATCTTTCTTGAAAGAACCATAGACGGTATCCCTTTCCAGAACAACGATGTATGCTTGCAAAGCTGCAATGCAGGGGCAGCTGCCTAATGACCGTTTCGGAGGATCTCGCAACGGCCAGTCTTCCAGAGGTGCAGCCGATCTGCTGTCCATTCCGGCTCTTTGCACTGGCACCACCTGGACAGCACTCTGCCATCGGATCGCCTGAGAGCGCCAGCCAGCGCTGCATCTGCTCTTGGTTCGCAGCATGTGCCATCGACTGCACTTGGCTGGAGTGCGCGCTCCAGCAAACAGATGGCAGCCGTTCAGATGCAGAGGATTCCTTTCTCGACATCAACTGAGATGCTATGCAGGTCGGCCGATGGATGTGTGCCTTCAGTGTTGTTGATCACGGAGCCCGCCGCGATAATGGCGCCGCAAGAATGACGCCTGCTTTCAGCCCGGTGTGGTGCAGATGCAGGCGAACCTCAGTCGCAGTCGCTGGTCGAGGAGAGCGACACGAGCAATTGGCGGTCGCCGCTGGGGTCATTACAGCATGCCGAAGGCGGCGGTCCTGCAATCGTGGCGCTCGGCAAATTTGACGCGCTGCATCGCGGCCATCGGTCACTCATGGAGCAGGCTGCCAGCATGGACGGGACGCCTTGGCTCATCAGCTTCAGCGGCATGGCACAGGAGCTAGGTGAGTGCTGGCCGCTATCTCGATTGCGCATGCAACGATTCAGCAATCTCAGTCAGCGTTTGATGCGGCGCGCCTGTTTGCAGGCTGGCAAGTGCGTCTGCCGCTGGTCGCGCCTTCTGAACGTGAGGCCGTGCTGCGGGGCTGGGCACCTTTCTGCGGCGGCACAACCCCCCGGCTGCGGTGTGTGCCTTTCAGCGCGGTGCGGCAGCTCAGCCCCGACGATTTTGTGGCCGCCCTCGCGCACGATCTGCGAGCTGCGGGCGTCGTCGTCGGCAACAACTACAGATTCGGGTTCAAGGTAGGTCTGGCAGTATCGTGTGGCCTGTGGCGCTGCTCGAACACTGTACACCAGAGCATCTGCAAGCTCTGGCCAAGCGATCACTGTGACCCACCCCAAAGTCTGGCACATCGTGGTGTTTGCAGGCAGCCGGCACAGCCGACACGCTCAGGGAGTTGGGCGCGCAGTACGGCATGCGCGTCCAGGTGACGGACCTGCTCGGCGACGCCAGCAACACCAATGGCAACGTCTCCAGCTCAGAGGTGGGCCTGCCGGCATGCTTTATGCGCAGAGCTCGTGCAGGAAGCCAAATGCAGACGTGATCACAGTGGTATGTGTGGAGCGTTTCTCATACACGACTCGGTGTCCAGCGGTGTGAGTGTGCAGTGGCTGAAGCCAGGGGCGCTGGGCCGCAGGTGCGGCAGGCGCTGGCGCGCGGGAAGCTGGGCCTGGTAGAGAACTGGCTGGGGCGGCCCCACGTGCTGGTAGCGCACCTGTCCCCTACCACCCAGCCGCCCACCGGCCAGGAGATGCTGCGGTGAGCCAGAAGCGGCGGACAGACATGTGATCAGCCACACTGCAACGCTGCATTCCTCATGGTGTGGCAATGCTGCAGACCAGCGGTGTGATGCCTTGATGCGCAGGGTGCTGCAGCAGAGCTTTGAAAATCAGCCGCCGGGTGAAGGCGTCTACGAGGCAGCCGTATCCCCAGTCTCCAGCGATGGCCAGGACGCACAGCAGGCGCCGCCAGAGCCCTTCATGGTGAGCGTGGAGATGACAGTCATGGGCCAGGCGCTTCTACGATCTGTCGGCGGGAGTGACTGGCCGCCCTGGGCTGCGCAGTTGCGCATGCTGCGGCTGACATTCTGATATGGGAGGGCATGTGGTTTCGTTTTCAGAATTTTTGTGTGCCGAGGCGTGCTAGGCATGGCGCCACAAGAACTTTCCGACTGCACCTTGAAGTAAGCCGACGAAAGCTGTTGCCTCCTCTTCCTCTTCCTGCTCGTACACCTTCACACCCCCGACCTCTGATCATGCAAATCGACCAATCAAGCGCTGTCTCGCTGAACCAAACGTCTGCTAGACTAGCTGATGGTATGCGCACTCGCACAACAGCCGTCAAGCCGCTGCCCGTGCCTTGCTTGTCGCTAGAGCAGCACGCCGGGCCAGTGCGTACGACGCCAGTCGGTCGCCTGCACATCCGTGTGGAAAATCAAATGGCTTTGTAGGTTGCAGGGTGGGGGTGCAGGTGACAGCTGCACAAAAGCTGAAGAAGAATTGTACATGTATCCACTTTGTGTGCTGCGAATGCAGCCTCACCAGAGGGCGAGGTGAATGAGGGTGTGACCGTTGAACCACGTGAGCGCAGCTCCACTGTCCAGCCTGGCTGCAGCGTGTCGATTTCTGCAAAGCGCTCCCGCCGCGACGCATGCTCATCTGGCATGTCTGCTATGCTGCCTGAGTAGAGAAGCTCGCCTGCGACAGGATGCCAGGACCTTGAGCATACATCACTGCCACGGGTTCCGAACCCACCGTCAAGGGGCGCCAAGCTGCAACAGCAGCTGCACTATGACCCCAATGCATCAGTCCACAGATCCAGTCGTACCTTGCGCCGCCGCCGGCGCGGCAAAGCTGCTCCTGGTCTCCACGGGCACGGCTGACATGACCGCCGCGAAGCCGCTGCTGCCGCGCGCCACGCCTGCGGCAGGTGGCTGCTGCCTGCAGCGCCATGATTCACCTGAGGAGCTTGCAGCGTGTTGCCGCTCGTGCCAGTTGGCAGGTCAGCTCTCACATTGGATGTGGCAACTCTGGCAAACACAGATGCCCAAGCCGCAGACAGATTATTGCCGGGCGTCTCACTCTGAGGCTGGCTGTGCGGGCGCAGGGTCGGAGAGGCGCAGCCGCTCCGCCAGCGCCGCTGAGTCTGGCTCCGCGGGGCGCGCGTCACCCTCCTCTGACGCCGCCAGCGACAGCACCTGCACGGCAGGCCCACAAAGTTCATGCATTCACGAATTAGCACGGACAGATCAATGTGAGCCACGAAGATCTGGCCATGGCAGCAAGGCAGCACATGCTGGAGCACAGCACGGGCAACTGCAGGTGCAAGGCACCGAGATGAGGGCAAGCTCTGGGAAAAGAACATCCTCTGACAAGGCGCGCACCTCCAGCCGGCCGCCGCCGCCAGCAGCCCCCTGCACGAAGCTGTGCAGGCCCCTGAAGCAGCCCGGCTCCGCCAGGCAGATGATGGTCACCTGCACCGGGCGTACAGGGCGAGGGGCTCCAAGGACGATTGCGGTTCGCCCGACTATGCTTTGCCCTCACGAGCAGAGTGAGCATGTTGTCGATGTGCATACAGTGACAGTCAAGAAGCAGTGTGAGGCTGTTGAGACAGCAAAGCTGTGGGCGCTGAGCACCTGCGAGAACGTCGTGTCCTGAGACTCGATGACCGCATTTTGCTGCCGCAGCAGCAGCTCCAGGTCATGCTCGGCCTGCGGCGCCACCTGCAGCCGCAGCCGCATGTTGGCGCGCCGCAGCGGGATGACGTGCTGCAGCGCCGCCACAGCCTGTGCGCAAGTAGACGTGGCACGTCAGGCGCTTTGCAGCTGCAGGTGCCTTCTCGGCGCGGTGCTCGGCTGAAATACAGGAGTTGACCGCAATTGACGGCATTCAATGCACATGCGCCCAGAATGGCCACCCACACGTTGAAAGGAGTGCATGCCGACGATGCTGCAAGCGTGTGCTGCGCGTCACCTCCAGGGCCTGCTGCTTGGCGGAGCGCTTGGGGTCAACGGCGAAGTGGGCGTCCTTGAGCGCGCGCTCCAGCATGGTGTTGGTGTACGGCCGGTTGGTCTCCGGGTTAACGCACTTTTCCACAAGCACGCTGGCCACGTCCTTGAACAGCGCGTCGTACTGCACCTTCCGCTCCTTTTCCGACACCTGGCGGCGCACAGCACGGAAGGCTGTCTGGCATTTTGCCCAGGAGCGGCAAAGTGCACGCAGGGCCATATTTGACCCGAGCTGCCTGGACTCCGCCGGGTCACAGCCACTAGAGCCACTGCCGCTTCGCCGATGTAGCCTGCTGGCTGTAACGAGAGAGGGACAAGAATCCCATGCCAGCACGAAGATGTAGCGATAGCCGCACCTGCAGGTCGCCGTCCTGCAGGATGCGACGGCAGACCCGCTCCTCATCGGTGGTGCCAAACACCGCCTGAATGTCCTCGTGCTTGGCCAGCACGCCCTTCGACACGTTCGCGAAGACCGTGGTGGTCTGCACCACCTCGTTCAGGTCCTTCTCCCTGCGCATGCCGGAGATGTGAACCTCCGGTCGAGTTGTCACGTCGCATGAATGCGGCGGTGCGATGCAGAAGAGTGTGGACGCAAGTCGGCCTGCTCTAGGACTCACACTCCGCCGCGCCAGTTGAGGACCGTGTTCTTGTAACAGGCTATCTCAAAGCGCTTGCCCATCTTTTTGAACCGCACGTAGGCGATGTTGGTGAGCCGCTTCTGGCCTGCAGCACAGCGAAGTTGTTCAACAGTGAGATTTGGAGTTGCAATCATTCAGACCCACACAAGTTTGAGCTTCATCATAGTCTGCTTACCGATGGGCTGAGCCAGTACTCTGGACATGGTAGCCGCTGTGGACGATGGAAGGGAGGGCAAATGTCGCGTGATAACGGCCGAGTAGGGAGGTGGGCGCTGCAACGAATGCCGGGTCGATGCACGCACTCAAAAGAATGGGGGATTCACAACGGAAATGGTGTTTGCTTGTGCATGCCGGTGCGAGGTGCCCGCATGTAGGGGTGCAGTTAGAATATCAGTTAGATCACCTAGTAATTGTGGGGCGATAGATAATTTCTCACATTTCTCACTGACGACCCCAGTCGGAACGGATCCGCTGCAGGCGCGCCTCGGCCTGGATATACTCTGCTTTCTGGACTTCCGGTCTCTTCTGCTGTTCGCCACATCTGCCCCATCACCTCGCAATCGTCGCACCGGCTCCCCGCATCGCGCCGCCTTTCGCTGGAACTCCGCCCACTTTCAGTATGGCTCTCAGGCGTCTTGCGGCCCACAGGCCGGCCATAGCCGTCGCCTCGCTTCTAGCAAGGCATATGCACAAGGGGCTGCCTGAGGCTGCGGTCGCACCAGAGGGCATCGTCATCCGCTCCCTTGCAACCCGCGGCGGCGTTGGTGAGAGGATTGAGCTCAAAAGATCTTTGCGCTTCTGCAAACTTGCGCAGCAAGATCGGCACCGCCGGCGAGGACCTGCATGTCTCACACTGCTGCTCTGCTCGTAGGGAATCTCAAACCGCGCCCACCAGCCCGGCGCATGTCCTCGGCAGCCCTGCCACAGGTGAGGGGTCCTCCACTCGTTTCCTGATCAGAAGCTGTGTCCTGCAGAGCGGAACACATATGCAGCCTTACGCCCAGGGAACGTACGCCCATTGTGAGCAAACTCTATGTGTCCCGCAGCCCGCGGACTCGGAGTCAGAGAGCGAGGATGCCAGCTTCTCCCTGGACGACCGAATCGGCTTCATTGGCGCCGGCGCAAGTGTGCACAGTCTCCTTCTCCCCGCATGCCTCAAGAGCACTGACCCGTGTGAACTTGAGACTGCCAGTGCCTGCTCAGCGTTCATCTGCCTGTTGCGAATTGAGGGCGAGAAGTGCGGTACAGCAGGCACGTGGCAACTGTTGCTGATGTGCCACTGCTTCTGTTCACAGTGGGCGAGGCAATGATCCGCGGCTTCTGCGCGTCGGGTATCTCCTCCGCGGACCGCCTGTCCGCCAGCGTGCGCAGCAGCGAGCGGCAGAAGAAGATGACCAGCCTGGGCGTGCGCGTCTTCCAGGACGCCACCCGCGGTGGCGCCGAGGAGCTGGCCGCCAACAACGACATCATCGTCCTGGGGGTGTGTCTCACCGCACTGACCATGCAGCACTTGATCCTGCAGCTCTTGGCACCAGGATGTCATACACCCCAGCCAGAAAGCCTCTCACACTTCACCTCGAGATGCTGAGCACCGCGATTGCTGCCGGCTGACCCTCTGCCGCTGTCGCGTACGCAGGTGAAGCCCGTCTTCATGAAGGGCATCCTGAAGGCGCTGGCGCCGCACCTGGAGGAGCGCCACCTGGTGGTCTCCATTGCCGCGGGGCTCACCATCGACAGCCTGGAGTCCGCCTTGCCTGCCGGCGCGAGGGTGGTGCGCGTGATGCCAAACACCCCCTGGTGCGTCCCCCCTTGCACTGGCCCTGCCATTTCATTTAATGCGCCTCATCCAAGAACTTTGTCATGTGCCCCCTGCAACCTCGCTTCTGTCAGGCTGCTGTGCCTGGCTCGTCTCCTACTTTGTTGCAGGCCAGCACATGCACCCTCAAGGGCATGCAAACCACCTTTCTGTGTTTCGTCGTTTTCTTCAGAAAGTATTGCCTCGGGCCTTCGTGTGGTTCTTCTTTTCTGGAAGGGGCCACCGTCTGTGGTGCTTCAAGAAAACTTCAAACATAGGAGGCTCGTAGAGCTCCATTTCAAGAACAGGGAATGCTAAAGGCCTTCTTGCGTTTCTTGCAAAGGGAGTGCCAAAGGCCTTCCTTTCATTTCGTCTTTCTTGAAATGGCAATGCCACAGGCGTTTTTGTGTTGCGTCTTTTCTGGAAAGGCAATGCCGAAGGCCTTCGACCACTTTTGCCCTGTTCAAACGAATGCGCTACTAGCCTGTCTATGCTTTGTCTCTTCTAGAAAGGGGCAAAGAAGACCGTCTGTTTAGCTCTCATACAAAAGGGAAACATAGGAAGGCCTTGGGCTTGCCCTGTTTCAATAGAGAGAATGCTACATGGGCCTTTCTATGTTACGCATTCTCTCTCTGGAGACAGGCAAAGGTCTTGCACAACAAAATGAAACACAAGAAGGCGCGTGGCGTGCCCTGTTTCACGAAAGGCTAGCTCGCCTTCTTACGTTTTGACCTTTTCACCCCACCGGGAATTCAACCGACTCGATACCGTGGTGGCAAAGGGTAATTACCTACCACCTGAACAAAAAAGGGAACAAAAGAAGCCCGGTGGCGTTGCTGTGTCAAGAGAAAACTTCAAGCTAGCGGAGCAAATCTGGCGGATCTCAGTGTGGCCATTGGGCCTTCTTATGTTTATATTTTTTCAGAAAGGGACGGGTAATTCCAGAGCTGTTTGTTTCATGACAGGAGATGCGACAGGTTCACAGTAGCGAGCGCAGCAAGTGCACTTGCCTCGGGAGGGATTTCTTGACGCTGCTGCCATGTGTGCGCCGCAGCCTGATCGGCGAGGCGGCGTCGACGTACGTAATGGGCACGCATGCGAAGCAGGAGGACCAGGAGAAGGTGGACGCCCTCATGAGCTCCGTCGGCATGGCCGTGAAGATCGACGAGTGGCAGATGGACGCGGCGACCGGGCTCGCAGGCTCTGGCCCCGCCTACGTGTTCCAGATGCTGGAGGCGATGTCTGACGGCGCCGTTGCCGCCGGCCTCACGCGCGACAAGGCGCAGGCGCTCGCCGCGCAGACCCTCATCGGCGCCGCCCGCATGGTGCGCCCCCTGTTGAACTCGCAGAGTGCTTGTTGACTCGCTGCTGCCTTCCTGGCGCAAGTTGCAGCCCTCCTGATGCACCCAGCCAGCGGTTGCTTCACGCAATATCCGTGAAGAGAACACCCAGAGCCGCCCGCTGCCATGTGTCATCTGCTGGGTGTGCCCCCGTGACTGCCAGGCTGCAGCGCAGTCGACTGCAGTGACGTTCGACATGCTGATCTCAGACATGCCAAGCCGAAGAATGCTTTGCCGCGCCGTCCTGCAGGTGTTCGAGGCGTCGGGCGACGGCACGATGACGCACCCCGCCCTGCTGAAGGACCGCGTCACCTCCCCCGGTGGCACCACCATCACCGGCCTCGCAGAACTTGAAAACAGCGGCGTGCGCGGCGCTTACATCCGCGCGATTCAGGCTGCCGCCAAGCGCTCCAAGGAGCTGAGCCAGCAGTGAGCAGCTGGGCTGCGCGGCGGCACATTTTTGTGAATTAGAGGATTCGGGGTGAAGCATCATTTTTGGCGCCTTGGGGAGGCCACATCGCCCTCCTTGGAGTGCACCGATTCAATTCTTGGGGTGCCAGCTCGCTGTCCTTCATGCGGCAGCGGTCCGCATGCCGCCTCTGGTCACTTTTGTGAGACTTTGTTCAGCCAGCGCTGTCTGATCGGACGACATGTCGTTTTCTCTGCACAATTCTTGCGTGCGCCAGCATTGCCAGGGTGCCACGCTTGGTTTTGGTCCTGTTTTCTGTTCACGAGCTGCTCCCCAGTGGCAGCAGTTTTTGCAAACCTCCCAGCGTTGGTTTGGCGCCTCACACAACACCTTTGTGGGCGCGTTTGAAACATGCAAACCTCTAGAGGATGTGTTGTGTAATGCGCCTGGAAAACGGCACACATGCTTTACACGTCCTTTCTGCAGATCCTCTTTTCTTGGTCGCCCCTCAGTTGTTGTGCGCAGCGGCCGATGGCGCGGGGAACAGCCTGCAACGCTTGTAGGTATGAATTGAAGCGGCGTTGAAGTCCTCTCCACCACGAGAGGCTCAACACACCAATCAAGGACACGCCAAGCAACGCAAGGAATTGTCGGTGATCGTCCGAACCGTAGGGATGGACACGAGCCAATGCAAACCCCAAAAGATCGACCCTCGGCACACACAACAAAGACATCACCACACCAAGAGCTAGCTAGTGAGGTCGAAAACACATTTGGATAATCAAAGGCTGATAATCAAAGGCTGATAATCAAAGGCTAATAAAAGGAATGATGCAAAACACATGCCCTGCTGGCGCCGCAATTTGTCAAAAGTCACAGTGCTGGCCATCAACCCTCGGGTGTGGCTCGTTCTTTCATCTCCTGGTTGGGCGCTGGCGCCGCCGAAGCTGCGCCAACTGTCAGGATGGCGGTGGGCGCCAATGTGCAGGCCGAAACCCGATGTTCAATGCCGCCCAGTCGCCCGTCATGGGCTTTGGTCTTGCCGCCAGCAAGACCCAACGTGCCGCAGTGCTGTCGCAGACACCCAGCCTCTGTTTTTTTCCCGTGAGAAGTTGTGTGTTGTGTTTCCCTCCCTCAGATGAAGCTCTGCAGCAGGCCCGCCTCCAGCTCCAGCTCCAGATCCAGGGCGGCCGCGTCGCAGCCGACGCCGAGATCCCACATGGTGGCGGCTGCGGCACTACCGCCGGGCAGCTCCGCCGTCGTCGCGCCGCCCGCGAGCATGAAGTCGGGCACGCTGAGCGAGCGCGGCGGCGGCACCAGCGGGGCCAGCGACGCCGACAGCAGCGAAGGGCCTGGCGCTGACATGGTCTGGAACGTCAGCGGCCTGCCGCCGCCGTACGACACGGGGAAGCCGGCTGATGCGGGGGCGTCAGCGCCGAGCGGCGCGTCCAGCGCCGAGCAGTGCGGCGGCACGGCGTCGCACATGATGTCGCAGATACCGCCGCAGAAGTCTGCAAGGGTGGAAAAGACAGCCTCGTCAGGGTGGCTCATGACCCCGAAGCGGATGACATTAGAGACACTGCAGGTGGCGTTCAGGCTGGCGGTGGAGCCGAGACATACTGAGAGAATGTGCCGCAGCTGGCGTCGGACGCAAAAGGTCTTGCATGCTTGTAGCAGCCCAAGAGCAGCGCACCAAAGCTCACGAAAGAGTTCTCACCCGTGTCCATCTGGTCGAGTAGGGGCGGCGCAGCGGGCTCTGCCAGCAGGGTATCTGACGGCTGCGGCTTTGCCGCAGGCGAGCCGCAGGAAGTGCCCGGTGCGCTGGCGGCGTCAACACCGCTGTGCGGGCTGGCGCCAGCGCCTGGGGAGTGCGGCGGCGGCATTCCGCCGTCCGTGTGACCTGCAGACGCCGTGCGGCGCAGGCCCGCCGCCAGCCCAGTGCCGCCGTCCGATAGGTCGGCACTGCCGCCCGCGGCGTGCTGCAGGCGCGAGCGTAGCGTGAGTTCCGGCCGCCCCCAGGCGTGCTGGCCGTGCGGTCGGCCGGCGGACGGCCAGCCGGCGGTCAAGGGCAGGCGGGGGGAGGCGCGCCCGCTGTGCGGCAGCGGGCAGGGGCCCAGCAGCCGGGACGCCAACAGCACCGGTGACGCGCAGCGGCCGCCGGCGGCCGCCTCGGCGGCCAGGTGGTCAGCCGCGCCGAGCATGTGGTGGTGGGACGCAGGCGGCTGGGACAGGGCGTGGAGGGCGTGTGGGTGCGGCGTGCCGGCTGTCGGCGGCGGCGGCATCGGTGGCATCGACGGGTCAGACGGCACGCCCCACCCCAGCGGCCCCGGCGCCACGCAGCTGCCGGCGTCGTCCGCGCCGGCGCGGGGCGTGGCGGCGCTGGGCGAGCCGGGGGACATCCAGGCGGCCAGGCCGGTGGCGGAGCCGCGCGCGGAGTTGGCCCTCTCCAGCCGGCCCGCCTGTCGGCGATCGAAAGAGAACGTCAGCGACTGCAGCCTTTCGAGATGCAGAATGAGGCTTTTAGCAGGGTGCAGCGGTGCCATCGGGTTTGCCTGCATGATGAGCTCTGGCAAGGTTGGCCCCTTCCCAGAGTATGAGACAAAGTCTGGAGGTGTGTGAGCAAGACGCGCACCTGGGGCGGCTGCAGCCACTTGACGGCCTCGGAGCGCAGGTGCAGCGCCTCGCGCTCGCCGTCCTCGTACAGCAGCGAGTGCGCGCCGGTGGCGGCGTCGTAGCCGGCGCAGGCGGCGCGATAGAACAGCCCGTCCTCCTTCCAGTACACGCCCAGCTGCCAGCCGACCGCCGCCTCGCCCGCCGGAGGCTGGGTGCCTGCAGGCAGATGAAAACAGGGTTCAGGGCCTATGACGGCGCACTTTCATCTGAGATTGACGCTGACACAGGCGTGTCTCGATTGTTGAGCGTTGTCATGTGCGTGCATCGAGGGAGAACATATGGCAATTGATGCCAAGTCCTGGGTGCGAAGCGCCAGGATATACAGCAGAGTACTCCTGGCAGGAGGAGGATCAGAAAGCGTCTCACCGGGTGGCAGGCCGCCGTGCATGGCGTGGCCGCCGCATGGGGGGCTCCACTCCAGGGCATCCACCTGCACACCCAGGGGGCCAGGCCTCACGAGCTGGCACAGCATCAACGCTGTTTTAAGCCGTGAGCATGCCTATCATTCTGACGACAGAGGTTGGGATTCACACTACCCTGCTGGTGTCGTGCATGGATCAGCATGGGATGTGAAGCCGTGAAACGCATGAAAGAAATGTCCACGAGATGGCTGTGCAACCCTGGTCACCGAGAACTCACCGACAGGTCGGCCCACTCGTCCTCGCCATCATCGTACAGGATGTTGTGCTTGCCGGTGTCGGCGTCGTGCGCCAGCACCCAGCCGGCGTAGTGGCGGCTGTCGCCCGCGAACAGCACCGCGACACGCCCGCCGACTGCTGCGGCGCCTGCGGCGCATGCAGCTGGGAATATCAGAGGCGGTTGACGGTGGAGGGGTGTCGTGTGCAGTGTTGCAGACACCAACAGAATTGTCAGTGCAGACGCTGTGCCTGAATACTGACTGCCTGTGAATGCGCGATGCTGTGTGCCTGCTCACATTGGCAAGAGCGCCGATCGATGCATCAGCAGACCGACCTGTCGGCGGCCGCGGCAGGGCCAGCTCAGGCCGCAGCTCTGGTGGCATACTGTCGACCACGTTGAGCGCGCAGGCTGCAATCATGCCATTCTGCGTTCCCCACGTGATCGCAGCCTCAGCATCTGAACACTGACGGTGAGAGGAAGTGGACAGTGGCCCTGGAACAGCCCCAACAACTGAACTGCATCAAGCCTATGCGGTGCTGCCATTGCAGTTGCTGACTGTGCTCACAGCACAGATGCAGGGCAGGTCTCACCTTCATGGCGGCGCAGCAGCCGGCGGTGGCGGCGCGGGGCCCCAGCCACCGGAAGTGCTGCTGCTGCAGCAGCATCCACTCGTCGACGCCATTGTCGTAGCGCACGCAGCACCGCTGCCCGTCCACGTCCACCACCTCACCCTGCGATGAGGCACGACACTGTTGCAGCCGCCACGAGTTGGTAATTCACAGGCGTGGCGCGGCGGCCGATCTCGCACAGCTTCCAGTGCCGCCATGGGTCAAGAGGCTCATTAGATGTGATCAGCTGGAAGGCATGATGCAAGGGAAAGTTGCTGTTCAAGGCACAGTGAAGGCCCACCTTCCAGAAGGTGTGCATGGCGTCGGAGCGGTTGCGCAGCACGGCAACGCGGGCGCCCAGCTCCGCCAGCACCCCCCGCACGGCAGTGGCGGCGCCGCGCTGTGCGATGCGACGGCGCGGCACTGCCACCGCCGCGTCCTCCTCATCCTCGTCGTCCCCCTCCGACGAGGTGTCGCCGTCGAACTCGACGATGGGCGCAGCGCGACGGGCGGCGCGGCGGCGCGGTGGGCGGCCCGCCTCCCGCCGCGCCAGGTGCTGCGCGATGGCCACCAGCCGCACCGCCTTGGCCGCCTGTCCATCATACGACTATGATTAGAGGCGCGTCTGTCGCAGGCGACAGGCAGACAGGGGCTCCACCAGGTAGTGCGAGCACATATTCCTGGCCTGGCGCATGATGCTTTGCACAGGCTGGCAGGTGCGACGCACCTTGCGCTGTGCGACGGCCACCGCCTCCGCCGCCTGATCACTGGCCAGCATGGCCTGCTGCCACTTGGGACTGCGTCCTGCTGGACCTGCAGGCCATTCGTTCGGGGTGAGATGTGACAGATGTGCAGTCCATGAATGCAAGCATCTTGTATTATCGACAACTGGTTGATGTTGAGGTGTAGAATGCTGCTGAATCTCGCCTGAATCTTCCTGGTCGGCCCTGTTGCGCTTGCGAAGGCGTGAGCTGCTTCGAGGCTGCACATTCGCCCCGGGCGCGCAGGCCAGGTGCAGCGCCGGATAGTCGCCCTCGCACGGCGACGGCTGCTCCAGCTTGCCGACGATTGCATTAGTGGTCTCGCTGCTGACGGAGGAGTGGTCCGGCGACTGATGCGCCGTGCTTGCCCGTGCCCGGTTCGCAATGTCGTGCCTGCTGTGCTGAACGGTGAAGCTGGATTCGCTGCTGGCGCCTTCGTTGCTGCAGTGCTCTGCTGTCCGATCGAAGCCCATCCTGACGGCGATTGAACGTGGTCGCTGTGCACAAGCCCTTGTCAAGCCGTCCGCGGCTCGCTGGCAGCTGGCTTGGTTCCGCTCCGGCCGGCCCGGCCCTTTGCTGTGTCTGCAGCGCAGGGCGATGTAGAATTGGTGGCCCTGCTCGATGAAGTATCGATTGCAGCATGCAAACGTCACCAAGACGCTTGCATGCAGATCGAATCTCGTCTGGGAAACGCTTTCTCGCAACTCGGCAAAGAGGATGCCTTTTGCGCCGAACTTCGGCCGGGACGCAGTGATCGGCTGATACACAACGTATGCAATGGAGTCGATATGCACATCGACATCAGGCCTGCGGCCAGCAGGCACCGCGACAGTGGTTTGTGTTGCATGCACGAATGCGGGGCAACCTAGCTCCTCTTGAGGCGGACAGGGTCATCGTGCAGAACAGAAGGGAACTTACGAGCACGCAGAAGCCAAAGTCGGCACCTGATCGCCGTCTGCGTCACACAGAGCGCAACCAAAGGGAACCTTCCCGGCCGGCACCAGCAACCTCGCACACGACCGCCAGCAAAGAGCGCAAGCCGCCGCCCATCGATTGTGGAGCACACCAGTGCAACACGCAGGTGTTGTGTAGTGCTGCGAGTGGATCGGCTGGCTACGTGCAAATCTGATGCAAGATCAAAATTACTCAGAGCCAAATGAATCAGCTGGGTCCCACGTGAATCCTCCGGTTCTGGTTCTTTCTCTGGTATTCCTATTCGTAGGTCACTATTGCTTACTAAAGTGTACTGACAGTACAACGACCAAAGCATATTTGTTCGTTGGCTAGCGCCCTGCAAGGAGCACGACCAGGGCCCACCCTCCAACCCACCCAACGTCATCAGATACACCAGCGCCGCCCACTACACCAGTGCCGCGTGCTCCACACTAGGGAATAGTGCGTCGACGAACGACTTGGCGTCGAAGGGCTGCAGGTCGTCCACGGTTTCGCCGACGCCCACAAACTTTATGGGAATGCCCAGCTCGTCCACCACGCTGCACGCCAAGCGGAGGCAGTTTAGTTTTACTGTGGCTGAGGGCCGCAAGCGACTCGCCTGGACGCAATGCGAGGGCGGCACAAGCGATGTGCTGTCGCAATCACACGAGGCTGGAAGCGCGGCTGGGCGCACCTGATGACAGCGCCGCCGCGGGCGGTGCCGTCCAGCTTTGTCAGGACAAGTCCATCCAGCGGCACCACCGCGTTGAACTCTCGCGCCTGGTTCAGCATGTTCAGCCCTGCATATGGAAGGACGCACATGATGTTGGTCGTGGTGAGCAGCACAGCGGGATGCATGTACACCAGCCGGGAGATGGTGGACATGACGGCTGCTGTTGCACATCTGATAGCAAACAGCTGCTGCTCCTCTCCGCCCAGCTGATGACAACATTGCAAATCACAAGGGGGACGCACACGGTATGGTCGGCACATGTCAATGCAAACATTCGGGATCGACGCAGCCCATCAAGACACGAGCAGGTGCCGGCATGGCAGCGTCGGCAACGGCTGACCGGTGGTGCCGTCCAGCACCAGCAGTGACTCGTGCGGCGCGCCCGGCAGCCGCTTCTCCAGCGACCGGCGGCACTTGCCCAGCTCCTCCATGAGCCCGATGTTGGTGTGCAGCCGGCCGCTGGTGTCGCACACCACCAGGTCGATGCCCTCGTTCATCGCTTTGCTCACCGCCTGCGTGAGCAAAGAGAGATGCCCCGTGGCAGCTGCGCTCTCAGGCTTGGCCCGCACTGTGATGCCCTGTCGCTGGTCGTGCACCCGGCCACTCGATTCAAATCAATCTGCTGCAGCACCTAATGCATTTGGACATGCCAGTCCATCGGAGCGTTCGAGAGCTGATGTTCTGCGCGTTGGCCATCGCCCCTTGGGATCGCGTTACCCGCCTGGTACAAGACGGCGTCTGGACGCTGCTTCTCGCTGGTGGGCCCATGGAAGGAGGCGCCAGAGCGCTTTGCCCACGTCTGCAGCTGCTCCGCTGCCGCCGCCCTGAAGGTGTCGCCTGCCGCAAGCAGCACCTGTGCATCGTCAAAGCAGCCATCAGCATGCAGACTGGGCTCCTATGCACCTGCGCGCCAGTGTACTGCACCTTCATGTATCGCTGCTGTTACACGTTCTGGCGCCTGCTGCCGCAGTGACCCTGCTCGCCATCATGCATCTAGCCAGCAGAATTTGCACTGCTCTGAGCGCTTTCACGCAGTGCAGCACTGCAAAGGTCTCCTTGCCAAGATATATGAAGTCGCTGCAGGAAAGTCACTCACAGTGGCGCCCTCGCCGGTGAACTTGTGCGCCAGCTTGCCGATGGTGGTGGTCTTGCCGCCGCCGTTGACGCCGATAATCAGCACCACGCCCGGCTTGGCGTCGCCAAAACTGAGCGCACTGCTGCCGCCGCGGCTCTCCAGCAGCTGCACGATGGACGCCTTCAGCTCCCCCCGGATGGCGTCGCCGCTCTTTAATTTGCCGGCCAGAATCTTTTCCCGCAGCGCATCAACGACCTTGAGCGCAGTGCGCGGCCCGAAGTCTGCTGCCTGCGCGTCGCACGGCACGCAGATGGCCTGGAGTTGCCGGTGCAGTGATGCAACATGGCTCCAGCGCAGTTGGCACATTACATTAGCAGTGCCTCTCAGCACATCCAGCACATTAGCATTGCTGTAGCACATATGCAGCAGCTGTTTGCAGCAGCATGGCGGGAGAGACAGTAAAGTGTCCAAAAGATCACGATGAGGGCCTCCTCCAGCTCCTCGCAGGCATCGTCGGTGGCGTCCAGATTCCAGTATGTGAACAGCTCCTCCACCACCTGCGGCAAGCGGGGCCTCGATCAAGCACACTGGTGTGGCACTGTGCAACATCCTTTGTTCGCTTGATCATGCACACGCGTGTGGCCCTTCGCAACACTCTTGCCTGCTGGCAGCGATTGCCAACGCATCGGTGGAGCAGCGAGCTCAGTCCCAGGCTCACCCCAAGCTTTTCCCGCGTCTTCGATGTGCCCTTGAACACACGGTCAAGGTCACCAGTCGCCTTCTCCTTCAGCACGCGCCCCAGCTTCTGCAAGATGTTGGGCCCAGCTGCCGCTGTGCATGGTACGCCCTGCACACAGCAGATGTTGCTTGTAGGGCAAAGGTTGCATGAAAGCATGGACGGCGCATGGAGAGCACACAAGCCAGCGACTGCGCTATGCGTACATCACTGCCGAAAGCGGGCAGCTCACATTCTTGGGCCTGGCACGGGTGTGCTGATGTCTGAGTGCTGTGCCAGTGAGCTGCCTCTGTCTGAGTGCGGGCTCCATGTGAGCGCAAGGCGCGGCGTGCATGTGCATTGTGGTCTGCTTTGGGTTCATGGTGGGGCCTCAGTTGGAGACCAGAGAAAATGATGCTTGGCAACTGCGGAACAGGACAGCGTTTGCCGAAGCTGATTGCCGAATTTTTTCAACCAGTCTGCAAATTCGTGAATGCTGTTCGCTAGACGTATCCTGGCGCGTGGCTTCGGCAAAGAAAATCTGAATCGGCTTATAACGTTGCAGCACAAAATAGAAGGAAGGAAGGAAGGATTGACCCCCAGCACAAAATCGCAGTTGAAGTGCGATGAAATCGGCCGCTACCGCGCGCACGCTCACACCCATAACTCGATGTCAGGAAATGTGCAAGATTTAACACACAACAAAAATCTCCTTCTGGCTAGGCAGACGATGAGTCATGCTCCCGGGGCAAGTGCACCGCTACCGTGAACCTGTCGCACCTCCTTTCATGATTAAGATCTGCCAGTTTTGCTCCGCTAGCTTGGGTTTTTTGTTGAAACAGGATCGCCACTGGCTTCTTTTGTTCTTGAAATGGAGCTCTACGAGCCTCCTTACGTGTGATCTTTCTTGAAAGAATCAAAGACGCTTATCCCTTTCATGAAACACAAGGAGGCCGGTGGCACTCCCTTTTTGAAGACGGACAAAACGAAAGGAAGGCCGTTAGCATTCCCTTCCAGACAGGACAAAATGAAAGGAAGGCCGTTGGCATTCCCTGTTGAAGAAAAGACGAACAGAGAAAGGCCTTTTCAATGGAGTTCTGCGAGCCTTCATCTTTCTTGAACCATAGTCGATAACCCTCTTCCAGAAAAGACGGGAAAGCCTTTGGCACTCCCTGTTCTTGAAATGGGGTTCTACGAGCCTTCTTATGTTTGATCTTTCTTAAAAAGCCATAGTCGGTAACCCTCTTTCAGAAAACATGAAACACAAGAAGGCCTGTGGCATTGCCTATTGAATTAAACACGAAACACAAGAAGGCCTGTGGCATTCCGTTTTGAATCAAATATGAAACACGAGAAGGCCTGTGGCACTCCATCTTGAAGAAAGGACGAAACACAAGGCCTGTGGCAATACCTTTTCAAGAAAAGACGAAACATAAGAAGGCCTCTGGCACCCCCTTTTGAAGAAAAACACGAAACACAAGAAGGCCTGTGACAATACCTTTTCAAGAGAAGACGAACCATAAGAAGGCCTCCATTTCCAGAAAAGACGAAACACTAGCCACTCGTGCGATGAAACGAATGAGAGTTGCTGCTCATGCACGGCACCCCATCCGGATCGGCACAGAAGTGGCGGAATGCCGGCGGGATTTATTGCTCGTCAGTGCGACCAAGTGCTGCGAATTGCTGTCCTCTGATGTGATGATGCTATGAGGAATTGGCACTGTCCCGACTCCAGGTCAAGCTGCGTGCATACAAACTCTGCGTGGGACTGCGCGGCAACGCCACACATTTCCAGGGGACGGTGCGGCTGCCGCCTCTACCGCTAGAGAGAGTGTGTATGATTCGAAGCCAAAGCGTTACCAGTGTTGCAATGCTTCACCTATCCTAATCATGTATGTCAGACTGCAGAAGGATGCGCCACTCAGAGTGAAAGGCATGACAGCGCTTTCTGCTCGCTCCAAGGCGCGACATTGCTGTGGCAAACCGCTGATGATCACACGCAAAGTGGATCGGCTAACAACATGTGTCAGCATGCTCGCAGACGCTCAGAATCGGTAGTTCCTGGCGGTGTCGAAGAACTTGGCCACCGACTCCTCGGGTGTGCCCACCTGAAACCATTGCGAACACCAAGTCAGTCGGCGCGCCACAGCAGGAGCAGGAAGCGAAGCAGCACACTGCTGCAAGTGGCAGACTGCAACTGTAGTCATCAGCACAAAATTGTAGGGTTCTCAACCAATGCAGAGACCGACATGGACTACGGATGCCAATCTCACCATGACGCCATGGCCCAGGTTCATGATGTGCCGCTGGCCCTTGCCCTTCTCGATGGTCTCAACGACCCGCTTCTCGATGGTCTCCTCCGAGCCAAACAGCACGCCCGGGTCCATGTTGCCCTGCACAGCGTTGCAGGAGGCGTGAAGGACGAATATGACCGACCAAGCCCTTTCAGTAAACAGTTGCAGGCGGTCGGCACTCTGCCAGGCAACAGCGCTGCACACTGCCGCCCACAGCCCGCCTGCAGCCTGAATGCGTCCCAGCAAACCAGTGATGTAACAAATCGACAGGGCAAGTGTCCAAAGCGCACCTGGAAGGCAAAGCCGGGGCCGACGCGGTTGATGGCGTCGTTGAGGTCCACGCTGCCGTCGATGGACACGATGTCGGGGCCACAGGCTGCCATGCGCTCCAGCAGGCCGCCGCTGCCGCTGATGTACAGGATGATGGGCAGGTCCGGGTGCGTCTGCTTCACGCTGTCGATGATCTGCTTGATGTAGGGGCCCGCGAACACGTCAAAGTCCTGCGGCGCGAGGTGCGACGCCCAGGAGTCGAAGATCTGCACCGCCTGCGCGCCGCTGTCTGCCTGCGCGTCGCAAGGTGTATGTCACGTCAGCAGCAGCACACTGCTCTGCGTGTTGGGATGCTGGAGGATGCAGCTGTGCACGTTCGCACAGCGACAGTCTGAGCATGCCAGCACCGTGCCATTCATGTCTGCAAGCGCCACCGAACCTTCCGTCTTGCACACACGCCCTCAACACATCAACTCCAAGTCCTGCCGACTGCGCACCTGGTATCGCACGTAGTCGGCGATGGAGTCGGCGAGCTTGCTGTTGAGCGCGTGCAGGACCTCCGGGTTGGAGAAGGCCATGCGCTTGACGTGCGCGAAGTTCTTGGAGGAGCCGCCCTCCACGATGTAGGAGGCCAGCGTGAACGGCGCGCCCACAAAGCCCAGCACCGTGGACGCATTGCCCACCTCCTGCCGCAGCGTGCGCAGTGCCTGGCCCACGAAGGGGCACGTCGCGTCCGAGTCCAGTGGCGTCACCTTCTCCACTTGCTGCAGCATCAGTCACAGAGCAACCCAAGCTCAGACAGAAGCCACAGCGGCATGCAGGCACTGCTGCCAGGGTTGCTCAGCGACCCAACACCATCAAACGTCTCACTGTTCCTTCTCGAACGGTGAATCTCTCTGCCAGGCATCCCGCAACGTACAGTGTGAAGTGTGCCACAGGTCATGCAACAAAAGACGCCAGCCTTGCAGTGCCTCTTGCATAGGCATCTTCGATCAGCAGCCCACCTGCATGGAGCGGATAGGGTTGGGGATGACGGGGCCCATGCCCTGCACGATGTCGAAGGGGATGTTCATGCCCGACAGCGGCGTCAGGATGTCCGAGAACAGGATGACGCCGTCGGGCTTGAACGCCTCCCACGGCTGCAGCGAGATCTCCACCTGCAGCAGCGCGCACATCCCGCTTCAGCGACGGCATGCACCCTAGACAGGGATCCTGAGGCATGAGGTTTGCACGTACAAAGAACAGTGTGATGGGCACCGCAGCTGCACAGCAATACACCAACAGCAAACTCACCGCCAGGTCGACGTTCTCAGAACGTTCCCTGAAGGTCTTGTGCTTTTTGCAAAGGTCCTGGTAGACCTGCGGCACGGGCGTGCGACCGCCGTTAGCCAGCAGACTCTGAGGCACCCCTCATGGTGATATTGATCAGCAGCCATCTCGTGCGTCTCCTGCTGCAGCCTTGACCTCAACAGCAGATCATGGTAGGAGACCGCAATATCTGACCTTCATGTAGCGGCCAGCCTGCCGCATCATCCACACCGGCGGACGCTCCACCCTGTCGCCGCGCAGGGCCCGGATCATGAGCGGGTCCGCGTCCTGCAGATGCACGTGAACGTGTTAGAGGTAGGAATGGAGGCAGGGTGTGTAGTCTCCATGTAAAGAATCATGCGGCACCGAGCGAGATTTGCCGGGCGCGCACCTTGGCGCTGGCGGACTGTGCTGGGGCGGCCTCAGCGGCGACCGCTGCGCGCGTGGAGCACCTGTGCGCTCTCCTGCAGCTGCGCAGCGGCTGGACGGGCAGGCTCTGTTGGAGACCGCTCCGCTGCTGTGTGCACGACAAGCAGTCCTCATTTTGCATTATGTGCAACGCATTGAACCATGCACGAGAGACAATAGACGTGGGCATGTGGGAAGCTGCCGTACTTGCATTTGCAGCCCATCGAGTGACCCTTGCATGGCTGCTGCTGCAAGCAGTGTTGCAATCTGTGAAAGGTATGTGCAAACAGGCTGCGACTGGTGATACTATCAGACTGCAACGTCAATTCCACAACCTGGCCGTAAGCAAATTTGGAGTGTGACGATCGTTGCACGAGAAAAGTGCGACTGCTCCAAGTTTATCCGCCCGCCGCAGGATCGCGACTGGATCCGAAAACAGCTTCCTGCATTCCGGCGCGAGAGGCGCAAGTACTTCCTCGCCGCACCAGGATTTGGCCACCACCTCGCAGAAATTTTGCAACGTCGGGTGCAGACAGCAGAGCCGTCTGCGTTCCTCTCCGCTGCTTCTCGCTCGCCATTCGCCTGCTGCTTTTCCGCCACCCCCGTGTTCGGTCTGAATTAAGCGAGCGAGTGGCGACGCGCAAGTGCCAGCACAGATGGCGTTCATGGGGCAGAGCTTGCATATGCGTAGCTCAATCGCAGGCGTCGCCGTGCCGCACACATGCTCAGCTACCAGCAGGACCGTGCGGCCTGCAGTGCTGCAGGTCAAGGCAGCCCAGGCCCTGCAGGGCAAGGTGAGCAGCATCCCGAGGCTCCCATCTGCATGCAGGCGCCGAGCCTCGCTCGCCGCGCTGCAGATGTGCTGTGGTCTGTAGCGCGCCCACAGAGTGCTCGATGACCGCCAGCAGGGCACAAAGCCGGCTTTGCCGCATGCTAGCCGCGTGCCCATGCGATAATGCAGCCGGTACTGACCTTGGCAGCGTTCTCACCGCGAAGTGCAGAACTTTCTTCGAAACATCGACACGCGTGCATCTCGCAATACCCCACATCTGCACCCCATCACACCAGCTTGCCGTGTCCATACAGGTGGTGTCGGCAAGGAATGCAAACACCATCATTGTCAACTTCGACAGCTTCAGCGAGCACAAGCTGTACCGGAAGCGCGTCCGCAAAACCAGCCGCATCGTCGCGCACGACGAGGAGGGCGCTGCCAGCGCCGGGGACTACGTGCGCATCGTGCCGTGCCGGCCGGTCAGCAAAACAAAACGCTTCCGGCTGGACGCCGTCATCAAGAAGTTCGCGTACAACGTGGACGAGCAGACGGGCGAGGTGGCGGCTCTGGGTGCGTGCTGCGCCGACACATTCCCGACATGTTGCTGTTGTGGGTGCTATCACGGCAGCAGCTGCTTGTTGCAACGATCCGGTGTAGGTAAAGTTGAGAGCGTTGGCGGTCTCTTCTAGTAACTGCCGCGTGCGGATGAGCCATCGAGTATCCAGTCCTCGTGCTGAAGCGCAGCGTCCTTCCTCAGCTGAAGCGCAACATCCTTCCTGATGTGCAGGCAACTACGAGGAGGACCCAGCCCAGAGCGTGTCGCAGAGCCAGGAGGAGGAGCTGGGCATCCCGGCGGAGCAGCTGGCATGAGGCGGCTGACGCTGCCTGCTGCAGCGGCGGAGGGCTGCGGTGACGGAGAGACATGCTGCACTGCAGCTGACTTCCCTTAAAAAAAGGGCCGGCTTCAGTGGCGCCTGACTGAGAACTCATTGTGGCCGGTCAGCGCTGGCCAGTTTGGCTGCGTCCTGACCTCTGCAATGCAAAGTTCAACCTGTACATCTGCCATCTGACGAGTTTTAAACAGCGTCTGTAAATCATGGCACTCTCCAGAAATACTTGCGTGCATGCTCGTGAATACGGTCAACGAGCCAAACAGTTCGATATAGTGCCGACGGAATCACTGCACTCCAGGTGTGTGCCGCAGTGGCCGCCACTGCTATCACTCCGCTGATGACTGCTCGTGGTCTGTCCTCGCTACGACCCTGCATTAGTTCAAGTTTAGGGTGTGTTGTGACCCGCCCGCGAGTTCGCTTCCATTGGGTGTGGTAAGAGAGGATTGGACGAAGTTTTGAGGTGCCTCGAGACTGGCGAAATTTAGGTGGATATCAGCGTCGCAACGAAGGACTGGGCAAGAAGGCAGGCAAAGTGCACCTCGCATCAGGGTGCAATCGTCCAGAGCAGAGTCGCAACCAGCCAAGGGCCATATTTACCAGTAGCTTTGACACTACCGACAGCAACAGCAGTGGCAGCGCTGCCAGCAATTCGGGCAGCAGCGTAGGCAGCTGCAGCAGCGGTGGTGGCGCGCACACCGTCCGCGCCTCGACCCTTGCCCACACCACCCTCACAGCGGTGGGTTACTGTCCCTCTGCTTTCCTGTGAGAGACAGAGAGCACTGCGCATGACATCGGGGGGAACAGGAGGATGGCCCCAGTGCCGTCAAAAAGCTTGGACCCCTCCTAGGATCCTGAGCTGCGCTGAGCACCATCTCTGGACGCCAAATGCAGGTTCAGCGGTTGCCAGCACTGCTGGTCTCAACCGGTCCAGATGATCTGCTCTCACAGCAAAGCAGCAGCAGCAAACATAGCAAAGCAGCAAACACAGCAAAGCAGCAGCAGCATTTGCCCTGACAACTGGGCACGGCGTCCTCGCCGTGTATTTTCTGACTGACAGGCTCGCCTCGCTTTTTGCCAGGGTTGACAACGCAATTGTGGCCGCCAGACCAGCCAGAGCAGGAGGCAAGGAGCCTAGGGGTGACGCCGGTTGTGCGGCAGATCGACACCAAGCTACGATGGTGCTGCCTCCATGCTGCCTGACAACATGCATGTGATTGTTCACTCTGCCATGCGCGTCTTTGAGCGATAACACTGCGACAAGTTGAAACGCAAAGGAGGACATGCGCGTTGATTTCCGCATGGCGATCGCCACTGTAAAGTCACAAAAGGCATCCTCAAATTTATCTTCATCTCACGCCACCGCAGGAGGAGGTGCTGCGCACAATGGCAGCCCAGCTGCCGCCGCCGTGTCCCGCCCCGCCATCAGTGCTCAGCCGCCGCCGCCTCTGCGGCTGCTGCCGCTGCCGCCCCTGCGGCTGTCACCGCTGCGGCTGCCGCCGCTGCGGCTGCAGCTGAAGCTGCGGCCCATGCGGCTGAGGCTGCCGCCTGGCACGACCGCCGAGCAGCTATCGCTGCTGTTCGGCAGAGCAGCACAGGTGGAAGTAAAATCACTTGCATTGTACACTGCTGTAGGTGCACAGTGTCCCCGCCGTGTTCAATTATAATGCATCACTGTACGCGATGCCATCTTACATCGACAGGCGGACTGGGAGGAGTTGCAGCACAGGACAGCGGAACGGGCATCTGAATCAGCAAGGTCGCAGCCTCCGTGGAGTCGCAGCCGCAGCAGGGCAGCACATCCGTTTCATCAAGTAGTTCGCAACCCGTTTCAAGCGCCTCTCAGTCGATCGGCAGCTCCGAGAGGTCAGAAGAAGGGTGGCTCATGCGGCCGCCGCACCATGCTTCTTGACTCGGGAGCGATGAGTGCCTCGCACTGCAAAGAAGGACGAGCTGCACAGTGTCCTTGATGATGGGCTTGTGTAATCAATATGCCAGCAAGAATGTGGTCAGCCTACTGCATGACGCAAAGTCATTCGAGGCCCAGTTGGTGGTGGTTGCGTGTGGCGGCGGCGGGCACGCAGCTACTGCCGCTGCAGCTACTGCCGCCGCTTCCGCTGAGCCGCTGCCCAAGCTAAATCTGATGATTTGCCCTTGCTACGCGCTGCTTGTGCTTGAGCAAACGAACTGAAAATTGACGGCGGAAAAGTTGGTGGACGTCAGCTCTGACACGGGTGGAAGCTGTTCTCTTGGACCGACAAGTCCACCTGTGTCCTTTGTTCTGGATGAAAAGTCAAAAATTGTCATCTGGTCAAGACGAGAAGGGCCAAAGGGCGTTTAGTGTTTCGTGTCAGGCTGCGAGAAGCAGTAATGAACTGCGACGATGACGACTCACGACCAGGTTGACCGAATCTGCTTTACGCCCAGGCGATCTCCAGGGATCAGAACGGTGTCCAGCGCTCAGCAGCCCAGACCGCGACCGCGGCGCACGCAGCTGACAGCGACTCAGACGATGTGCCTCTGGTCTGTCAAAAACACGGCGCAGTCAACAATGCCGCTGCCGCCACAGCACCTCGGCGGGTTGGTGCCGCAGCCACTGCAGACAGCGAGTCGGAAGACGATCTGCCACCAATATGCCAAGTGCTTTCGACGAGAGTTGGGAAGCTCATCTGTAGGCCATCGACTGACTGCCACACCTCCTGTCTGCACAGCTACGGCAACGCGGCTGCGGCTGCGGCAGCGGGTTGGCAGCAGCTCAGAAGGCGAGCCGTAACGCGACGACGCTGAGGCAATCCACCCAGGCAAAAAGCACCAACAGCTTGAGGTAGCAACCATGTCCTGAGCAGCAGGGTTGTTTGCTTCCCCTGTCCAGTTGGTCGAAGTAGTTCAGCGCAATGTATTGCTCTGCCAGGGAACTGGCAGCGTTCAGCATTGATGGTCGAGATTATTTACAATCAGCATTTGCCGCCGAATCACCTAACAACGGTTTTGACGCAGGGCCGTAATCAGCTGGAGCCCAAGGCGCCTCCTGAATTGCGCGCAGGAGCCGCCGCCGCCGCTGGAAAGCGCTCGCGGCGTCCGCCGGAGCTGTACATTGCAGGACCATCACGCAGAAAATCGGCGGCATCTGCAGCACGTGTAGCCGACTGATTGGCTCCAAACTACAGATTGTGGAGCCAGATGAACCCAGCGCAGGACTGGATGATGCAAAGGCAACACTGGTGCGACAGCAGTGGGGGCGGTACTGTGGACATTCGCATTGCTGCAGACAGCATGTGTTGAACACAGTGCCACACTGCCAGCCAGGGGCAGGGTTGGGACGGTCGCCATGGATCGTTCAGTTTCAACAAGAGCTTCGGAGGGCCCTCTAACTGACCCAGATGCCCAGATGGATGCCAGGTCGTGTTTCAACTGCTGCGTCAACCTTGCTGAACCCTTGCCACAAGAACAGCTCACGCATCAACAGGGGCAACCGTTCACCACAAACCAGCGCAACACAGCGGAAACCAGGATTTAGACTGGGTCGATCTGAGTTCAACCCGTCGCTGCGCCGGGCGCCGCCTTGCTGTCACCTGGTGCTGGCTTGCTTGCGCCGGGGGCATCCTTTCCCCCATTGGACCCGCCTGGCTGCTTGCCCGCTGCATCCTGCTGCGCCCCCGCAGGCGTCCCCTGGCCCTTGCCCTTCGCCAGCAGCATCTTGCGGAACTCTGCGTTGCTGCATGCCGGGTTGTGCTCGGCGGCGGCGGCGGCGCCGACGGCAACGGCGCGCGGCTTGAAGATGCCCAGGCCCGGCTTGGCAGCCGCGAGGTCCATCTTCTGGTGCTGCCTGCCGGCTGCCGAGCCGCCCCAGCCCGCGCTGCCTGCTCCATCGAGATGTTTTCCTTCGAATATGGTTCATTGACAGTTGTGCTTCTCTAGCACATGGTGGCGGCTGGATGCAATGCAGCTGTAGCCATGGCGGCAGTCAGGCTTGCAGCAAACGGCAATTGCAGACGTAAAGGCAGTAGTCGCGAAGTTGCGGAGAAATGGTGCAACGTTTTGTGCGCACCTGCGCCGCCGCCCAGGCCCAGCGCCCCGGCGGGCGCCTCGCGGCCGCCGCCGCGGCCGCCCCCGTCACGCCCGCCGCCGCGTCCGCCACCGTCGTGGCCGCCGCCGCGGCCGCCCCCGACACGCCCGCCGCCGCGTGCGCCACCGTCGCGACCGCCGCCGCGTGCGGGCCCGAGGCGGCCGCCGCGGCCGCGGCCGGCATCCCTGCCCCCGGCGCCGCGCCCGCGACGACCGCCTTCCCGCTTTGGCGGTTTGGACTCTGCGATGGACAGCGCCTGCCCCCGCAACTCCGCCCCCGACATCGCGATCGCCGCCTCCAGGCCCGACTGCTCCGCAAACTCGACAAAGGCAAAGCCCTGCGAGGCGAGCGCACAGAGGATCAGGTGCCTAACTGACATCCTTACTCTTGCCAACGCAGCACAGCTGGTCACTTCACCGATCAAGACAGGCCACTGGTGCCTGCTTGGTGCGCTGGTCGCATCAGGTGATGAAGGCTGTCGGAAAGCTTACAGAACAAACATCGTGCATCAGCTTGGGCAGCACCCTGTGACACAGCAACTGCCCACCTTGGAGTCGCCGGTAGGCAGGCGGACATGCCGGAGGTCCCCCACCTCGCCAAAAGCAGCACAAAACTCCCGCAGCTCGTCGTCTGTGGTCTGCTTCTCGATGTTCCTGACGAAGGCTGTGTGCTTTGGCGCCCCGCTGCCCGCCGCAGCCGCTGGCGTGGCGCCGCCTGCGTGCTGCGGGCCCGCCGCATCTGCCGCCGCCGGCGCTGCAGCAGCGATGCCGACTGCCGGCGCAGCAGCAGAAACCGCTGCAGCTCCTGCGGTGCCGCCTGCGGCAGGACACGATGATACATTTTGGCGCTGTTCAGGTAATCCAGTACAGGCTGGTGTCTTTTATGACAGCCAGCCTGCTGGAGACTGTCCATGCGCCGCCTGTGACAGCTTTGGGTTGATGCTCATCCAGGACAGCATGTCGAGTACTGCGCTCTGACACACCTGCCGCTGCTGCCGCGGGCTGCTTGGTGTCCATCGGGACTGGCGCCGCGCTGGCTGCAGCGTCTGGCTGCGCAGCAGGTGGCGCAGCCACGGCATCGCCCGCCGTACGAGCTTTCTTGAGGGGTGGCTGCTGTTGGTCAATCTGGCGCCGCTTCTGCCCGGCCGCCGCGGCCGGCTGCCCGCTGCCTGCTGCCTTGGCTGGTGCGCGTTTCTGGACTGCGTCAGCATGAGGCACATGAGGTGGCGATGTGGAGTCACGAGAGGGGGGAGCAGCGGCTATGTACTGCTCAGCTGTCAGTAAGCGCAGCTAGGTCCAGGTGGTACATGGTCTGCAGAGCAGTCATATAGTAATCGGGGGATTTATGCGAGTTCCGCAAGATGCATACGACTCACAGTTTGGGTCCTTCTGCTGCCGCAGCTGCTTCTGCTCCTCCTTGCTGAGGACTGGTGCCTTGTCCACCGCTGCCTGCAGAGCGTGTGCAGGCACCATGTCATGCTGCACACGCATCGGCAGGCACACACACTGAGATGCAGGCATGTGCTGAAAGGTGCTGCAGCACCTTTCACAGCAGACTTGAAAAGACTCACCCTAACAAAGCGACTGAAGAGCAACTTCGTGAGGTGGGATGTAGTAAAGTCATAGAGGAACACTGCTCACTTTCAAACGAGCTGCGTTCTCTGCGTCTGCTGCAGCTGCGACTGCTGCTGCTGCCTGTTGCAGTATGGGCTCTGCTTTGAGGCACGCATGCAGGTGGTCCTCAGCGCTGCAGGCGGAGAAGACAGGCTGTCAGCAGCGTCGTGACGCGATTACGAAGCAGCATGCACATGACCGATCAGTCACTGGTGATATTGTGCAGCGTTTCTGAGACAGTGCAAGCGCCCAAGTGTGAGTGACATGCCGCACCTGCCCTCCTCACGCTCGAAGCGCAGCCAGGCGTGGCACATGGCGGGCTGCGAGCCGTCGGCGAAGCGGCGCGTGTAGCAGCGCTTGTACAGGGTGCGTGCCTCGCGCACGTTGCGCAGCCCCCGCTCCATCGCGATGTAGCCCGCCCACGCCTCCGAGCTCCTGCGCGGCACATGTGACGAAATGCTTGACAGAAACGCTGACTGAGGCAGATCATAGTGTCTTCGCACCGGATTCCTTTTCGGAGGCTCCCATGGTGAGCAAGTCAGTAGCCTTGTCGGGGAAGGAGCATGGAGTTCACGTAAGCTGAGTGCCAAAGGGATTTTGGAGGGGCACGGCCGCACCTGCCGGCGGCGGTGCGCAGAGCGGCCTCCCAGACGGCGCGGGCGGCGGGGAGGTCGCCCGCAAGGTGCGCCTCGCAGTCCGCCCAGTACGCCGTCAGCCGCAGCGCTGGGTCCGGCACATCGCCAAATGCCGCCTGCTTGCCACGCGGGCAGGTGTCAGCTTCAAGGTGATGCATTCAAAACAGCGCAGGTGTCGGCAGATGCATTTGCATCCGGGCCTGCTAACGGAGGATGGAAGGATGAACAGAAAGCAGAGTTGGTTTGTCCGTAGCGGGCATGCAGAAGGCACCCAATAAGGCTGTGCAAGTTATCACGGATGCGTAGAGGTGCTGCCTGTGATGGCAGCAGGCATGCGCGGCACAGTTTCTGCGACAGGCACCTGGATGGTGGCTGTGGCGGCGGCGAAGGCGGCGCGAAGGGTGGGCATCGCCTCCTTGCCACGGCGGCGCACCGCGTCCAGCCGCGCCAGCACCACCTCCATGTAGTCCTCGCTCGTCTGCAGCGAAAATTGCAGCGCTGCCGAGAACTGCTGAGAACAGCCGAGAAATCCAGTGACTGCAGCGCCGTTGAGGCAATTGAGGCATCCGTCCGGTTGTTCAACAGCTTGCGCCATGCTGACACCATATACACACCGTAAGACACCGTATAGACACTGTCGCTGCTGATTTGGCCATAAAGATGAATGGGAGCAGCGCGCAAACAAAGAACACCGCACCTGCAGGCCGGCGGAAAGGGCACGCGCGTACGCAGGTGCCTGCTGCTCCTCCGCGGCGCCGCTGCGGTCCAGGGCGTTGACGTAGCGGCCCCACACGGTGCCCACCCAGGGGCAGTTGCGGGCGGCGCGGGCATAGACGGGCATCACCAGCGACGTGCTCTTGAGCGTCGCCTCCAGGTAGCGCGCGTACCGGAGCCATAGGAAGTGGGTGAGGGGGAATACCGCCAGCGCGCGCTCGTACATGACCTGCGGGGACAGCAGTATTTGTGCCGGAGCCTGGCGGTGAGCACAGGACAGCCTGCAGGACTCCTCAGACATGTTGCTGGCACACCCAACTTCACATGCATCACCACAACGAAATGCATGCACACCTTGACCTGAACGCATGCTGAGTATCAACAAGTCGGCACCTGCACGCGGGCGGGGTCGCCGGCGCCCTGCTCCAGCTTGATGTAGGCGGAGTAGGCCGCCAGCAGGTCGTGATCCGCCGGCTTGCCCGCCGCCACCGCCGCCTCGCTGGCCGCACGCAGCGCCGCTGCGGCCTTGGCATTCTCGTGGCCCTGTGCCACGTTCTGCGGCACCTGTGCAGTGGGGTGTGGTCATGTTTTTGCGCCCAAAATGAGGCAAGCTGGTCATATCTTTCATTGGCCGGCAGGCGCAGCTTGCGCAGTAGTGGTGGGAAGTTGACACAGACAGATGCCTGGCTGGGTCGACCGCCCCCGCTCGGGAGCATTAACAGGGTCACAGCGTTTGAGGGCGGCCAGACTCACCTCTGCGCCAGCTTGCAGATTTTCAGCCTCCCATGCCCGGTATGCGTCGAGGGTTTCTGCAACGTCTGCCAGCGGGACCTGCAGCTGCCGGTGGAAGAGCGAGCGCACGCGGCCCCGCTGCTTCTCGTCTGCAGCGTCCTTTGCCAGCAGTGACGCCTCCCACTCTCTGCGGCATCACAACGCCAGCATGGTCATGCTGACTGATGGCGGATCAAGGTGCAGAGCATGGCAGCGGCAGCAGGTCTGCATCTCGAACAGCACAGGTATTCATGTGCAGATTTTCATATGCCACGCAGCTCAGCCAGGCAGCCACGTGCGAGTCACTCGAGACTGGAACAAAGCGGAAAGTGCCTTGCCTGGCGGCATTCCACAGCTGGGAGCCCTGCGAGACGTGCAGGCCGCCGGCGACCAGCGCGCGCTCATACAGCTGGCGCATGCCCTCCGCCGCAGCCGCCGCGCCTGCTGCCAGCTGCTCGTCATGGTCCCGCACATACCTGCACGCACAGAACACATGCCGGATGTGGGACGCCCAATAAGAGTTATTCCCTAGAACGACGTTTCTAGAGGACGATCACTTGTTTTCTGATTTCCATTGCTGACAATTCACTTGTTGCAATCCACTGGTGATGAAGCAAGCAGTGGGTGGCGCACTCGAGGTACTGGCGCCACAGCGGGATGGACAGGTAGTCCGCCACAGCCAGCTGAAACAGCTGCAGCATGTGGGGCCGCGGCGTCGCGGGCGCCTCGTCGGCCAGCCACTCCGCCCAGAGCTGCTCTGTCAGCGGGTAGTGCTCCTGCATCGCCCGCCGCGCCGCCTTCAGCCGCTCCTTCAGCTTCGCCTTGCGCAGCAGCGCAATGTACTGCGCATGGAAAGAACCTGCCTTCACGCTGCAGGAAGCGGTGGAGGATTCTGGTCATCAGCACAAAGTTGTAAGGTTTAGTATTGCTCAACTTCAGGGGCGCATGAAGCCGACACCTGGACATGGCTGTCGTAAGCTTTCGGATCCGCCTTGAGAGCCTCCTCCAGCGCCTGCATCGACGCCATCTCCTTCTCGCTCAGCTCATAGGCGTCGTCGTCGCTGCTGCAATCGGCATCTGAGCTGCCGCTGCCTGCGTCGCTGGCTGGCGCGGGCCGCATGGGCTCCTCTGTCGCAGCAGGGTCCGCCATCGAGTAATTGAGATCAGCAAAATCAGAGTTGATTCGGCCTTGCTTACGCTGTTTCGCTTCCTAGAAAATCAGCGAACTGTTGAGCTGACGGTGACAAAGTGATCAGAAGGGTCGGTCAGAGATGAGCAGCGAGATCCCAGCTTGATGGTGAATGTGACTTACACGGCTATTTGAATGTCTTCGTGCATGAAAATGCAACGAGCAGTGTGCTGCTTCTCGGCGATGGGACATGCATGATTAGCGCTAACATGAACGCTAAGCGTTCATGTCTAATCTGCTGCGCCAAGAAATGGGCCGCCAACGCAAAGGACTCCTGACAGTTGCGGAAAGGATAGACAACTGCAGCAAGACGATCGACTAGCTTCTGCAGAATCGCTGCGCGTCGGGCCATCGTTGCAACCGGCGCCGCCGCAAGACCAGCGGGCGACGGCAAGCACTTCATCCGCCGGAAGTGAATACACGCGGTAAGTCGCCCCCGCACTGCAGCCCAAGTATCACAGATTGCGCATTATGCTCAGTGGGCTGAGAACGAACGCGCTGAACTGCGCGGGCCCGCATTTCCACAGGCGAACAACTTGCATCGGCTCGCCCTTCGCTGCCAACCGTCGGCCCCCTGATCCCCGGGGGCGGGCGACTGGGCTAACAGCAGCATGGCATTCGATGGCGGTCGCGGAGGCGGTCGCGGTGGTGGGCGCGGTGGTGGCCGCTCCTCATTCGGTGGCGGCGGCCGTGGCGGGGGCCGAGGTGAGGCTCGCTTGTTTTACTGTGGGACACCTGTTGTGCTCAGCTGGCAATTGCTGTACTACGCGTGCTCACTGGGATGCATGCAAATCAGACACCGCCTCTGCTCTTGCAGCGTGGACATTTTGCAGCCTTGCCTTGCCTGCCAAGCGCATCCTTTCCGCATTCAGAGCCACCATTGTTGCGCAGGCTTTGGTGGCCGTGATGGCGGCCGTGGAGGACGTGGCGGCGGCAGGGGCGCCGGTGGCCGCGGCGGACGCGGCGGACGCGGGGGCGTGCAGAAGGGCGGCCGCGGCATGAAGGGCGGAGCCAAGGTCGCCATCGAGGGGCACAGGCACTCGGGCATCTTCATCGCACGCGGCAAGGAGGATGCACTGGTGAGCTGCCGGGCTTGGGTTTCGTCTTCCGCTGTCGAGTCAACCAGGATGCATTGCGTACCTTGTATTGCCCTTGAAGAAATATCAAAGTTGCTCAGATAGCTCTATGAACCCATTCTAAATGCAGAGCATCTTTGCCTCAGGGCTAATGGTCCATCTTCTGTGCCAATAGGTCACAAAGAACATGGTGCCAGGAGAGAGTGTGTACGGGGAGAAGCGCATCAGCGTGGAGGTCGGAGAGGGGGAGAAGGTTGAGTACCGGGTCTGGAACCCCTTCCGCTCCAAGCTGGCCGCCTCGGTGCTGGCTGGCGTCGACAACATCCACATCAAGCCCGGAGTCAAGGTGAACAGCATTCTTTCGACATGGTTGCTGTGACAAGCGTTTCCTGGAGGCACCGGAATATGCAACATACATATATGGCACATGGCATATGCAAAGAGGACATCTGGACAAGTAACCAGCAGACAGAGCACCATGTCTGTTTCGATTCTGTAGGTGCTGTACCTGGGTGCCGCCTCGGGCACCAGCGTGTCGCACGTCTCAGACGTTGTGGGACCGGAGGGCACTGTTTACGCCGTCGAGTTCTCGCACCGCAGCGGTGAGCGCCCCCCATCCCTCATCGTTTTGCATGCGCGATGCGTCACAGGACGGTGCAGCATGCTGCATCGCGGCGCACAGTTGTGAGCTCGTGCCACCCCCCTTTGCACAAATGCTCAATGGCGGCAGGCAGCTAGGGCAACCACCAGCTTCACGCTGCAGCAGCCGGTCGTCTGCACAGCCATCTGCTCAGTGTACAAATCTGCGACTATGGATCTGCACAGGCCGTGACCTGGTCAACATGGCTAAGAAGCGGCCCAACATCGTGCCCATCATCGAGGACGCGCGCCACCCGCAGAAGTACCGCATGCTGGTGCCCATGGTTGACGTCATATTTGCCGATGTCGCGCAGCCTGACCAGGTGTGCCTCTCCACGCTTGTCTTCTGTTGGAGGCTGCCGTCTCACACTGTGGGGAGCAAAGTCTGCGCACGTCATCGCAGCGCTGGACACTCAAAACACTGTGCTTGCGAGCCGAGCTTATCTGCAATTGTGGTGTGATATGGTGGTTGTCTTGCGGAGACAGAAGATGTACATCTGAGTTGCTGTATTGCCGTCCTTGTCAGGCCCGTATCGTGGGGCTCAATGGCCAGTACTTCCTCAAGAACGGCGGCCACTTCGTCATCTCCATCAAGGCTTCGTGCATTGACTCGACCGCGGTGCCGGAGGCCGTGTTCGCGCGCGAGGTTAAGAAGCTGCAGGAGATGCAGGTCAGTCTCGCTCCCTCGGCCTGACAAGCATCACAAGCATCACAATTGCAAGCAATCGAAAAACTGAAAGACTGGATGGTCTTACCGTTTCGACAGGTCGTCTCGTGTGCAATGCCATGGTGAATCTGTCCAAGGCGGGCACCTCGTGCTATTCATATGATGCTCTTCGGCGTGTCCAACACATCGTCTATTTCGGAATGCAGATGAAGCCCAAGGAGCAGGTTACCCTGGAGCCCTACGAGCGCGACCACGCCATGGTGGTCGGCGTCTTCCGCCCGCCGGCAAAAGCCAAGGCCTGAAACAGTGCTGCCGTTTTGAACATTTGGCATCTGGCATGCAGACAAGGCAGGAGAGTGTAGATAGAGCGCAATCGTTTGCCGAGCGCCGACTTTTTTACCGAAAGCAGTCGAAAGAAACCAACAAGATACAGTTGTTCACAAGTATCAAAAACGAGCTGGTTACCTGCGCTTTCAGTTGAAACACGACCTGTTGAGCCTGAGCAAAATTCTCCTGGTAAATTCATCTGTCCAGTCCAGCTCACTAGCGCTGCCAAATCAAATTTTCTTCTCATGTGGTGATTTGCCCGGCTCCGATGTGATGCGTCAACAAAGTTTTAACAGTGGTACGACGCGTTGCACAGCATTGCCAAATGGCATTCAAAAGAATATCCTACTGTTGCCGTTGCAGCAGCTGCTGCTGCTCAACAGAGAGAAGCTTTATAGGCTCTTGTTGCTCGGCGGGCTCTTCCAGTTGGTGACCAGGAGCAGCACCAGGAACACGACAGCAAACTCGATTTCCGTCAGCGTCTCCGTCCCCGTCTCAAGGTTGAGGAGGCCCAGCACGCCCTGCAACATGGAGTTTACATAGTCTCGGATGTGCAGCAACAGTGGACACAGAAGGGGAGCTGCCATCAACCAGCCGAATGCACCATGCTGTCTCCAATGCCACAGCAGGCGTCAGGCTGTAGTGGTCAGCATACCTTGCCGGTGACGACCTCGGCCGCGATAGTTGAGCCGAGGCCAATGCACGACAGCCGGCCGAGGAGTGCTGGGACGTCGTCGAACGGCGACTTTGGCTTGATTGAGACGCTGGAGTAGATGAAGCGCGTCGGCGTCAGGCCGCCAATGAACAGGAGGCCCACCAGCACACCCAGGGCAGCATCCATTTCATACTGCACATGGGAATGACGCCAGCTGTTCAGGCCTGAGGTGCGTATGAATGCTCCCAGTATTCAAGGTCAAGACATGCATGCGTCTTTGTTGTGCCGGATCGCATGAGAAACAACAGGCAGGCACATACCAGCGGTATCCCTGTGGGGTGCCCCTGCATGACATGACGACGAAAGCATCAGCATCTCGAGCCAAGGCAATCTAGTTGATTTGAGCCTTGATGCATCTGTCAGAGCTGCCCTCAAGGAGATCGGTGCTCACCAGGGCTTGCACGACGCCGCGCCCCGTAATGCGCTCGCCCACCAGCACCGCCTGCGGCGCCAGCAGTCCAAGCTCACTGATGGAAGCACTGCGTAGTTTGAATGACAGCAGCGCACATGGTGCACAGCAGGTGCGACACTATTCCTTTAGACGCACCCCGAAGCCCAGAGAAGCCAGCCGCAGCAGGAAAGTCTCTCTGTTCTTGGCGAGCTGCGCTTCGTCCACGCTGGCGGTGACGCCAGCATCATCATAGCTGCGGCCGGGGCCACCACTCTTTGCATCATCGGGCTGCGCTCGCCGTGGCCAGCTGCTGCCTTCCGTTTCAGACCTGGCGTCGTCCACGGAAGCTCTGGCTGGCGTAGCTGATGCACGCCGGACAGAGGGGCGTGCCCGCGCCGACTGCTGCGGCGCACCCCAGGGCAGTGGTGGCACGTGTCTGCCGCAACAGCAGCGGGAAGAAGTGGACCGCTGCATCCTGCTTGGCCTCTGCAACGTGTCGTTCGCTGTGCGGGACTCCTGGGCGTCGTGAGCAGGAGGGGTGTCCAGGTGGGATGAGAGGCAAAATGACACCGTGAAGGGCGCTCTCAACGGCTGGCCGGAGACAGTACTCAATGAACTGCACTGCAATGTAATGTGCAAGTGCAAGGTGACACCTAAGGAGCCTCGGCCTCGCGATCTGTTGAAGATCCTGCACTGCTTTGCAGGATGAGACTCGCAGGCAAAGTGGTGCCTGGAATCCGCCACAGCCAAGCCAAACAAAACGCTGGCAGCTGCATCGCCCAAAGGTTTCGCTTGCAACTTGCAGTCTTGTAGTGTGGAAAGCCGGTTAGTACTGTCCAGCTTCGTGCCCTCAGCATGGCCGCCGGCACAGCCTAAGTCTGATGCACACCAGGAACTCTCTGATTCGTCCCCCACTATGGCTGGCCAGGGGCAGGTCCACTTTAAGTTCAAGTCGACGAGGGCCTTCGACTCGGTCAGCTTTGGTGGCCACTACGTATCGGTGGGTGAGCTCAAGGCGCTCATCGCTGAAAAGAAGGTGAGATGCCCGACCTGAACTGTCTGTGCAACCATGCGTGGCAGCACTGTTCCATCTTGCTCACTCCATTCATTCATTCATTCATTTTGTATCAATAGCGAGATCGTCTCAGGCGCGCAGACCTGGCGAAGCTGTGTTCTAGACCAGAGCTGACGGTTGCGCTATCATTGTTCATACAGGGCCTGGGCCAGGGCGCCGTCGAGGAGCTGACGCTGTCGGACCCGCGGTCGGGGCAGGAGTTCAGCGACGACTCGGCGCAGGTCGCCCGGAACTCTTCCGTCGTCGTAAAACGCACGCCGGGCCTCAAGCCCAATGCGCTGCAGGCTGGCAGCAGCACGGCTCCCGCGACGGTGCCGCCAGCCGCCGCAGGGGCAGCGGGGGCGGACAAGCCTGCAGCGGCAGCGGACGGTCAGGCGGCCGCCGGCGGCGACGCGGCCGCCAGTCGAGATGCGGGCGCCAGCGCGTTTGGTGACCTTTACTCAGAGCAGCCCGTCGAGGAGGCGGTGCCGGCAGACGACATGCAGCAGCTGCTGGCACAGGCCAACGACAGCTGGCAGAAGGAGGTGGCAGACAGCCAGCGTGCGGCCTTTGGCCGCGGCGGCCGCTTCGGCGGCCGCGGCCGGGGCATGGACGCCGGCGGCCGCGGCTTTGGCGGCCGCATGCCCGTGGACCTGGCGGAGCGGGAGTGCTGGCGCTGCGGCCTGAAGGGGCACGACGCGCGCAACTGCCCGACCATCGGCGACCCCGCATATGACAAGAAGCGTGTGCGGCTGCCGGCGGGCATCCCCGTCGAGGCGCTGACGGCCAGCGGCGCCGGCGGCCTGCTCATGCCGGACGGCATGATGGGGCAGCTGCTCCCCAACGAGGACGCCTTCCGGAAGGAGGTGGCCGCGTTGGCGCCGGCAGCTTTCTCCGAGCAGCCGTCGGTGCCTGCGCTCCCGGCGCCGTCGCAGCCGGCCAGCAGCACGCCCGCGCTGCCCGGCACCCAGCCCCCCAGCAGCCAGCCGCAGGGCCAGGCCACGTCGCGGCCCGCGGCGCTGCCGCTGCTGCAGCTCACTGCGGCGCCGCATGACGCCTCGCGGGCGACGCCCCCTATGGCGGCCCCGGGGGCAGGGCTCGGCGATGGCGCAGCGGCCTCGCTGGCGCTGCTGCCGCCGCCAGAGCTGGCCGGCGAGGAGTTTCTGGGTCTGCCGATGCCGTTCAACGGCGCGGCAGGCGCCAGCGGCTCCGCATTCCCCTTCCCGTCTGGAGTGCTGCCAGAGGGCCCCATGGGCTTTGTGCTCCAGGCGTTTGCCGCGGACAAGCCGCTGACTGCGGTTGACTACGAGCGGTTGCAGCAGGTAAGGTTTCATCCGTGACTGATGAAAAGTCTGACATGTGCCATGCTGGCAAATGCAAGTTGTCACGCAGTCGAGAAATGCCTGAGCCTCAGATTGCATTTGCGAATTGCTAATCGCACTCAAGGGAACAGATACGTCAACCAATTGCTTGTGCGTTCTGCTTTGCTCACACCACAGGCGACCAAGGCGACCACCTCAGGCAGCCGCGGCGACAGCAAGCGCCGCAGCCGGAGTCGCAGCAGGTCTTGCAGCCATGGCCGCAGCAGCCGACGGCGCAAGCGCAGCAGCCGCAGTCGGTCGCCCAAGCGCCACCGCAGCAGGCGGCGCAGCAGCCGCAGCCGCTCGCCGCGGCGGCACCGCAGCGGGCGTCACACAAGCGGCAGCCCGCGCGGGGAGCGCAGCCGCCTCGGCCCGCGGCCCAGCTTTGCGCCGCCATTGGGAGAAGGGTTCCCTCCGCTTGGAGAAGGGTTCCCTCCGCATCAGCAGCGGCAGCAGCAACAGGGGCCGTGGCGGCAGCCGCCGCCGCCGCCTCGCGCCAACCGACCGCCTCCGCAGCGACAGCAGGAACTGGAGAGAACGCCCAAGGGGCAGGAGCAGCGGGCATCGGGGGCTCATCCGCAGGCGGTGAGTGGGCTCGCATGTATTGCTGTCAACAAATTATGCTTTCAGCATGGGCAGTCTCTGGCTGTGCAATCATCCTGCTCTCATCAGTGGGCTGCATGGCTGAAACCTTCCGTGGTCCGGCCACATCTACCCACCAGAGCCGCAACAGCCACTCGCTGCATCCGCAGGCGCCGCGGTCTCCGGTGCCGCGAAGGCCTTCCCCAGTGCCCAAGCGGCCTTCGTCCCCGGCACGCTGGCAGCACGACGGCTCTGACGCCGCCGCCGCAGCCGCGCGCGTGGAGGTTCCGAAAGCGGCAGCCGCAGCAGCGGCGGCGCCCAGCGACCAGCAGCGGAATGGCACAGCGCCCGCGGCTGCGGCGCAGCACATGACGGCGGCGCAAAAGGCAGCGCAGCTGGTGCCAGACAGCTTCCTGGAGGCAGCTCCCGCAGCAGCTGGCGGCAGCGATCGGCGCCATGACAGCAGCCACAGGCGGCGCGACGATGGGGATGGCAGCAAACGCGCCTCCAGACGTGCGCAGCTCGAGGCGCCACGTGCGGACAGCGGGGCCAAAGCTAGCCGATGGCGCAGCAGCAGCCCGGTGGCGCCCCCACAGGGAGGAAGCGAGGCAGCAGCGGTAGCAGCTAGCAGCAGGTGGATCCTCCGGCAGTGGATGCTGCCTCTGCGGCATGTGTGGTGCAGTGTGTGTAGAGCGGCAGCCAGGCAGAGGGCGCTCTCCATTGCTGATGTGTGGTCCTTGGCCGTCAGCGGACAATTGAAGTCGCAAGTACAGGCTCAGGCCTCGAACATTGGTTTGTTGTGGCCGCACCTGGCGATGGCAAGTTTGTACATGGCGCTGAGACACCGTGGCAACCAGCACCTGAAAGGGTGCTGGTGGGACCAAGAAAAGAAAACCAAGCCTTGCTGCACCAGCAGCCTGTGCACCACAGACACCGAACCAATATTTGGCCTTTTGAGTCGTTGCCCCACCCTTTGAGGCAGTTGCTGATTCGTGCCAAGAAAATTTCTGCTGTTGTTTTCTGCGCTGTGTCCTTGTCTTAGCCCCAAGCCTTGTGTGTCCTGCAGGTCTGCTGCAGGTGCCGGGAGGCCAGCCGTGGAGGAGCATTCCACCAACGCCGCGCCCCCGCAGGTGGGTTTACCGCTGGCAATTCTGAAGCAGCAAAAGCGGTTCCTGTGCAGCAGTCATGCATGCTGCATGTGGTGTCTTGGCGATGTTGATCATGTGATGGCCCCTATGTCATGACTGCTTCTGGGGCCCAGGAGGAGGCCGACCGGCTGGCTCGGGCGGGCACGCTGCCGCAGCGCTTTGTGGTCAGCCTGGAGCAGGAGGCGCCGCTGGAGCGGGCCAGCTCGCCAGACAGCCTGCCGGGCGGCGACCGGAAGGCCAAGAAGCACAAAAAGAAGAAGCACAAGCACAAGGAGGGGAAGGAGAAGCGGCACAAGCACGGCAAGGATGGCGGCATCGGCGGCGGTGACAGCCAGGCGGCGGCGCCGCCTCAGCGCTCGCCGTCCCCAGAGCCGCGGCGCGAGAAGAAGCGCCACCGGCAGGACAAGGCAACGGCGGCCGATACGCCGGCCGCTGCTGCGCAGTCGCCTGCTCGCTCTCCGTCCCCCGAGCCGCGCATTGCCAAGGCGCCTTCCATTCAGGTGCTTTTATGAGATGAGCTGTGTTTCAGATGCATCTGCGTTGATACCTACAGTCCAAGGCAAAATCAACCACCAAACCAAGAAGTACTGCTCCCTGCGCCGTCCGGTGTACTCACTGCAGCCAGACGTTTCTGGCACTCGCATCACAACTCTGCCCAGAAACGCGAGCCCGAATGATTGCCACTCCCTTGCCACTGAAGGAACGCCTGACGGAACCTGCCGCCGAGAAGCCCGCCGCCATCAGAGCCAACCGGCCGCTGTTCCAGCGCGCGCTGGCAGAATCGACACGCGACGAGAAGCCTCGTGCGAAGAAGCGCAAGTCCAGCCGGCACTAGGAACATCAGCATTGAGCACACTGCATCAGCACGTATTGCAGAGAGGTGCAGCTGTGCAACAGCCGCCGTGCATTTGGGTGCCGCCAATGCCTGCGGGCTCGGCATTACCTTGCAACCGAAGATTGCATTGTTTTGTCTCAACACTTGGAATATTAGGTTTGGTCAGCTAGAGTCTCTAGTGTCAAGACTCGAACGCGTTGTTGCATGTGCAGCTCGGTCATCTGACCAAGGTTCTATTGGAAACCGAGGTTCGAAGCGTCTGATCATTTCATCCAATCATCCAAGGCCACTCCGACTCGCTCCCAAATCCCACATCCCCAATCAAACCCAGAGTTTTCGCACAGGCGCACATGAGATTGGATTTGGGTGCGCTCGACTGTATCATCGAATCAGATCAAAGCATCCAGCCGCTTGGCCCCTCGCATGCGTTACTGACAAGAAGTTTTGTTGGCCCTGATCGAGTGATGAGCTCGTCCTCAAACTTGCCTGCGACGTCTCAAATCACGATCGCCGTTCACTCACGAGCCCATTGAGGGTTCCTGATGCTGCAAGCATGATGGGTCACCGACAGTGCCTTGTTTCGAGATGATGCAGCAGAGCACTGCGAGCCTGTGCGCGGTGCCAACGGGCACTCGCAGCCAGCGTCACAGCCATGCTGCGGTACGTACACTAGACACAGCTATCATGCCTGGCAAATTTACTTGACAGCACTGCGCTACGAACTCAGATCATCAACCTCTGACATGTTGCGGCGTCTCGACAGGGCCCCGCTGGCTGGTCGCTGCTGTACAATGCCGCGGAGGCGCCTTGCGGCCTGCTGGCACAGGACGAGCAGCTCCGGATCGAAGGCAACAGGTAGGATCCAACTTCTTGCAGCATTTCAGCCCTTTGCAGCATCTCATCCTCTTTTCAAAAACCTCCCACAGCTGTCACAGCTTGTGCCGCCACTAAAATCTGCACGAACTGCCGCACATTGTGCATCTTCAAATTATTTCAACGGCCGTCTGGTGCAGGGCCGTGCGCAGCGTCAACGGCGTCGTGCGGGCGCAGTACAGCACCACAGGCACCATTCTCGACGCGGCATGGGGCCGCTTTGCCGGCTCGAGGCGCGCGGTGCTGTGCCTGCTGCAGACGCGCGTGCTGACGGTCGTGTCAACCAGCGGCGACGTGCAGGATGTGCCGCTGCCTGCCGTCTTCCAGCGCATCCACCCGCTGCCCGCCGCAGTGCTGCTGTCGGTGAGAGGCCTGCCGACCGTTCACGCATGGCTGCACCGTGCCCAATCTTTGCATTCTGCATCTTCTGTACACTGTGCACAGCCATGGTCAGCAAAGTGCTACAGTGCTTCGCCTGAACCACATCTGCAGGGATGGGACGACTATTACAGAATTGAGAATCCTGCCAAGTTTGCCACTGTGCGTGAGCACCTGCGCTGGCGTCCATTATGTGAATATGGTCACACTCACAGACGCAGCCAGGTCGAGGCTGAAGCTGCCGCCCTGCATCTGCAGGGTGCCGGCGTGAAGCCGCACATGTTGCAGCACCCGCTGGAGGAGCTGCGCCTCGTCGCCACTGCTCCGCAGCCTGGCAGCGGGTGGGGCGCGCCGCCGGAGGACTGGGCGGCCGAGTCCGTGGTGTGGACCAGCCTGGACGCGCCGCTGGCTGTCACCGCCAACCAGGTGCTGTCTGTTCTTCCCTCACTGACAGAGGTTGGACATATTTGCTGGAATCAGGACAGACAACCGGCATTCTTTGCAAGCCCGTGCAGGGGACCTGCCGTGCTGTGAAGGCAAGCAGCCCGGCTCCTGCTCTGCGGCAACCGGGCAATGCCAGCAGACAGGCCAACGCCTTCCCAACATTGCCACCTTTACGAAGTGCAGGCGACGAATGCGTGCACCGTCTGGCACTTTACCGGCGGAGCTGCCAAGGCGATTCACGCTCCTGCCGGCACGCCGCAAGGGCAGCGCATCCCGACCACGCCCACGCTGCCGCCCGGTTCAGTGCCCGGCTCCGCCGCCAGGTGCGGGACCTTGGCGCTGCTGACAGGGCCTGGAATGCGGGAGATGTCTGTTGCGAGAGACATGTCTGCCAGGAATCTCAGACTTTTCGACGGCCAGCTGTGCCACAACAGCCTGCGGACCACAGACATTTATTGCCGCTGCATTTGAGGGACCTCGTCTGCCAAAGCTACAGCACCAACATAACATTCATCAGGCCTGCTTCTGCACCGCAGCATCCGGAAGCCAGACGGCAGCATATCCAAGCTTGCCTTCTCGCCGCTGGCATTCCGCGCAGCCCCGACGCCGGGGGCGCAGCCGGATCTTCCCGCGCCGCTGCCGCCGCCTGAAGCAGTGCTGCAGGCTAGCGCGCTGTGGCGGCAGCAGTTTCCAGCAGGTAAGGAGCATTGGTAGCGACCAACACGGTGCATTTCTCAGCTGGAAAGGAACACTTCCTCTACCGGGCAATTGACCCATGCCAGACAACCAGTCTGTGCGCTTGTAGAGTGAAGGTTGACATCGTGTGCTTCAGGTCAGCAGCCGACATCGGCGTGCCTGGCCGAGAACGCTGACGGCTGCACCCTGCTGTGCCTGGTCAGCGCTGCGGCGTCGACGCTCACCGCGCTGCGCACATCGTCGAAACACGACCAGGTACCTCGACTGTATAAAAGCAACCAGTGTCTTGCGTGCCTGCTTCGCAATGCGGGAGGATGGAATCTGGTTGCCGGACAAGGGTTGCCTAAATGTGCCTGCGGACCAGCAGGCCAGCAGACATGGTGCTGAGCGCAGCTGCAGCTGTGCTGACGGGGGGGCCCAAACCGCCGCAGGCTCACGCGGCGTTTCAGCTGACCTCGGTGGCGGCGGCGGCGGCAGTCACCGCCACCCGTCAGGCCTCCAGCCCCGCCGGCACGGAACTGCGCGACCTGTTGGTGCTGCACCGCGGCGGGCAGCTGGCGCTGTACGTCGGCAGGCAGCGCATGTTCGACGTGCGCGTGCAGGCGTCGCCGCCCAGCGGAATTTCCGTGGAGCCAGGGTTCGGGCAGACAGGTGGGGCGTGTCTTCGTGGAAAGCGAGGCAATGCTTGTCCGAGGAGGTCACTTGTGCCTTGTTTACTGCTGGAATGTGGACCGGCAGTTTGCCAGGAAGGATTGAATTCAGTCCACTGCAGCAGCAAGACTTTTGCTGCTCCACGAATATAGCTGTGAAATCGAGTTGGCTGGCATGGCAGGCGAGGCGAGCCACCCTGTGGCGGTGGGTATGGCGAGCAGCGAGGAGGACATGATGTCCATTGACACGCCTGCCGCCAGCAGCCGCCAGGCACAGCCGGCGTCCGGGAGCGGGCTGCCAAAGATCAAGGGCCTGAGGGTGCGCCATCCCCAACAGCTGCAGCCATACCACTGTTCCATCGTGTGTTGCAGGACACCTCTATGATTGGGCGCGATGATTCACAGCCGGCCTCCACCGGGCCTGATTCCACAACCAACTGCAACTTGTATGCCATCTCATACTGCATGCGTTCCTCACACTTGCTCCTCACCTCACACAGGACGCGGTCGGCGACCGAGTCACGCTGCAGCTGGAGGGCGGCGCCTCTCTGCGCGTGCGGCTGCCTGTGCTGCCGCCGGGGTGCGCCGCGGCGCTGGCGCTGGCCGCGCTGCGCGACGCTCTGAGTCCTGTAGCCTTCCGCGCCATAGCCAGCCTGCGGGCAGATAATGTGCCAGGTGTGTTTAGCCTGACATGATTGAGGAGTCGCCCATGTCTGCGCATTCACGCACATTGACGCTACATTCAAATTTCGGTGAGAACTCCTGCTCCCAAATGACACAATTCCGCTGTAGGCCGCCGCCTGCGCGTCTCGCACGGCCTCGAGCCGGTCGCAGACGCGATGCTGCGGTGGCTGGGCGTGCTGCCCCCCGCGGATGGCCACCCCAGCGGCGGCGCCAGTGCCGCGGGCGGCGGGTTCCAGACACCGCCCCGCACAGGGCCAGCTCGGCGCTCTGCCGCCTCGCCGACGGGGTCCACCGCCGCCTCCACGACTGCGGTGCCGTCGCCGGGCGTGACGACCCGCAGCAGCGCACGGCGGCGGTCGCAGGGCGAGGCGGCCGCCGCATCCGCGGCGTCCGGAGCATCCAGCGGCAGCCCTGCGACGCCGCGGCGGCGGCCCGGGGCAAAGCGGGATTCGGGCGTCGGTGCCGGCGCTGGCATGACGCCGGCCTGGCAGCTGCTCCTGCAGTCACAGCAGCACAGGTGAGCGACTGCAAGTCTTGAATAGGTTTGCACCAGCATGGATGCACTGTTGTTTGTCGTTCACCTCCCTGGTTCCACCGTGTGCAGCCAGTCATGTTGCGATCAATGATCAACGGGCCATCATCCCCTTGAAATGCCAACAATCATTGCCAATGTGCTGACATGGTGTCCTCTGTTCAGGGAACTGCTGGACGCACACTCCTTCCAGTGGCTGCAGCCAGCAGAGCAGCAGCCTGACCCGCAGGCGGTACAGTTTATCGGCCCTGAGCTTCCTGCGGAAGCATGGCAGGTGCGCCTCCCGCATCTTCCAGTTGACCAAATTGCCTGTCATGCTCACGACTGTCAAAACAGAGATCCTGTCCTCCTGTCCAGGAGCGCCTTGTCGATAGACAAATTGAAGCGCCCCCCACTCCCATCCTTGCAGGCATCTTACGCACAACTGGCAACTCGTCAAGGCTGCTGCTTCAAATGCTGAATTTCTTATATGCAATTTCTTATGTTGTTGATTGGCACCGCAGGCGCTGGAGGGGCTGCATGCGCTGTACGAGGACTGCAAGCTGGACGCGCTGCGGTGGCACCTCCTGCGCCCGCTCGGCCGCCTGCTCGGCCGCGTGGCCGCCGCCCTGGGCGCCCGCCAGTACGCGGACCGCTACCAGCGCGACCTGGCGCTGCCCGCCTCCGCCTTCGCCGTGGCGGCCGCCCCTGCAGGTGCTCTGCGACACGCCGGTTGTGAAACGGCTGGAACGAACATCGGTATATAATTCGCTCCACGGCAATGCTTGCGTGTGTGGGCAATTTTGAAGCTCATCTTCAGCGGGAATTGGGGCAGCGTTCTTCTCAAAGATGAAGAGCTTCGGGATCTGCCAGAAACACGCCTCCTCTACAGGATATCAGCTGACATGACTGATAGCTCAATGTTACATTGTTCCCTTCTGCAGACGACCCCGCGGCGGCGGCAGCTGCGACGCCAGCCAGCATGCAGGAGGCACTGCGCGCACTGCTGCTGGGGCAGGCGCAGCAGCGGCACTGGGTGCCGGCGCTGGCTCAGGCGGGAGCGCCATCGGTGCAGCGCTCAGTCGACCTGCTGCACTTGTACGGCCTGCTGGTACCGGAGGAAGACAGGCCTCAGGTACCCGATCTAAGCCATATGCCTGAATGGCTAATTCTGAATTGCTGCTGGCAAACAGGTGTTGCCCCCTTTGAATGTCCTGGTGACAGCGAAGTCTCTGAAAGGTGTGCTGTTTGGCAGGCCTGACCCTGCTGCTGCGCTCAGGAAGGCTGCAGGCCAGTGTCGCTGCTCGCTGGCAACAAAGTCGGTCGTTTGACATGCAGAACGCCAGGGCGATTCGCAAATCAGCAGAGTCGGCAGTCATGGCGATGCATGCACGCGGCTGGACGCTGGCGACGATCGACAGCCTGCCGCCTGCAACAGCGCTGCCGCTGCAGGCCGCGCTGCTGAAATGTCGCCAGGCGCCGCCACCAGGTATGCAGCCTGACGCGTTGAGGGGCGCTTTTCGTGTCGGCTCTTGCGACACTGTCTGCTGGAATCAGCTTGCCAAAGCCCGGAGATAGGGAAAACCTGGAGGCCGGCTGGAGAGGTGATGTCGATGGCCAGCAGGCTGGCCGGCAGAGGCGTACATCCTGATAGGGCGCGCGGATGTTGCGGCCATGGTCGCCGCGCCGCAGTCAGCGGCGCCGCAGAAGGCCTCGGACGCGGCCCCGCCGGCTGCCACGCTGATCGAGGGCTTTGCCGCGGCCGCCGGCACGCCCGTTGCCGCCGCCAGCCTGCAGGCGGCTGGCCGGAAGCGGCGGGCGCGCAAATCCGCAAAGTTCATGCCGCGCGGAGACCTGGACACAGAGGCCGCGGGCTCGGGCGGCCTGACACAGGCGGTTCCGGCACTGCCACCATACGAGCAGCGCCTGACTGAGCCAGGTGCGCGCCCGTGTCAGGCCTGCGCTGCCTGCAGTGCGCTGACTGCCAATGTCACACTGTATCAGCAACACTGTCACCAGCACGGCCGCCACTGCGCCATTTGCAAGGCGCGCAGATCTGAGAGGGGCATTGGAAGACCATCTGCCCTGGAGAAGTTCTGAAGCACCTGTCACATTGCGCAGGGCCCATCGAGGAAGAGGGCGATGCCGGCAAGCCCGCTGCGCAGCCCGGGCCGGACGCGGCCGCCGCCGGCAAGGCCGCCCAGCGCTTTGCCCAGGATTTGCGCCTGATAGAGGTGCATTCTTGTGCCCCTTTTGTTGCCCCCTCACAACACCATGTCCATCAGCTTGTACATGTAAGCGTGGTCGTCCTTTGTCATGCCAATGTTTGGCCATGCAAGCGCCCCTGTTGAAAAGTGACATGCCAAACCGGGCAGGTGGAGCAGCTGCTGGCGTCGCATGCGCCGACGCCAATATGTCTGGGCGGGGACCAGGAGCCAGGGGACCCAGAGCTGGTGGCGGCGCAGCAGGCGCGGCTGCTGGCGCTGGCGCCCCGCACCCTCGCCCGCCCCCTCGGCCGCGGCGCCCTCACCCTCGGTGCGCTCTTGCTTGCAGCATCGCGGACGGGTGTTCATTTGCAGTGACAGTCGTCGTGCTTTTGACAGCAGGGCTCAGGGACGGCTGCCGGGCCGCACCTCACTCTCAGCGCTGGCAGCCTCCACTCATCGTGGGAAGCAACTGCCAACATTGGCGCAAGGCTGTGGGCCCTGCATTGCTCATCTTGTGTTCTTGGCGTGCACGCAGGCACGCTGCAGCCGCTGCCGACGCAGGGGCTGGGGGCGCCGCCGCTGGTGCTCGGCGGACGGCTGACGCAGCACAACGACGCCATCACGCAGCTGGACACCGCCACCTTCACCGAGGCCGCCGGCGGCGGCGCCGTCTGCGACCTCTCCGCCTGGCCCGAGTTCCACAACGGCGTCGCCGCTGGTGAGCATTTTGTGTTTCTGGTTCCATGCCCTGGATTCACGTGGCGAGCTATACTTGGATTTCTGCTCCAAGTGCAGAGCTTTGCATATTCGCCAGGACAGACCAGCCGTTGTGTGGTGCGACTGTCCATGGCGTACGCAGGCCTGCGGCTGGCGGCGGGCGGCAATCAGCTGAGCCGCACCTGGATCGTGTACAACAAGCCGGAGGAGCCCACCTACCAGCACGCCGGCGTGCTCATGGCGCTGGGCCTCACCGGTTCGCACCCATCCTTGAATTACCATTGCCAGACGCTGTGCTCATTGTGCGACTGGAAGCTGCCAATATGACCCACTCCTCTGCCTGTTTTGCATGCTGCAGTGCCAGAGGCGGTGGGCATTCGATTTTGCTCAGGGAGGCACCCAACCGTCTTTGTCCACCTCTGTCACGATTCAAGTGCGCCAACAGGCGTGCACACGTGCGCGCTCAGGCCACCTGCGGGGGCTGAGCGCGACGGACGTGTACCGCTACCTGCGCGCGGAGCACCATGCCACCACGGTGGGGCTGCTGCTGGGGCTGGGCGCCGCGCACGCCGGCACCTGCCACGCCGCCACCTCCACAATGCTCTTCCTGCACGTGCCCTCCCGCCACCCGCAGGTGCCGCCTGTGCACCCGTCTCTTCAGCTGCGCAGCCGTCCTGGTCTGGCATGTTGGCTGAGAGCCTGCACTCTGCTTCAGTGGCTCAAAGGGGTTCACCAACAGATTGCTTGTTGCCACAACTTGCGGCGGATCGAACTACTCTGCCACATTGGTGCTGACAAAATTCTCTGCTGCAGACATACCCGGAGCTGGAGGTGTCGCCGCCGGTGCAGGCCGCAGCGCTGGCGGGCGCCGGGCTGCTGTACCGCGGCTCCTGTCACAGGTGCCACCAGCACGACGGATGCCTGTGGGCTGATTGCAATATGTCAGCTGAATGCTTATCACTGCAGCCTGATCCACTCAAAACCTGTTATCCGCGAAAAAACCACGCCTGCGACGCCCAACAGGCAGATGGCGGAGATCATGGTGGAGGAGATCGGGCGGCGCGCGAGCGGCGAGCCCGCCAACAATAACACCACCGCCACAGCCGTGCTGCCGGTGAGCTCGCACCGGGAGGGGTATGCGCTGGCGGCGGGCGCGGCGCTGGGGCTGGTGACCCTGGGCAGCGGCCGCTCCGCGCCCGGCATCTCCGACCTGCAGCTGGAGGACCGCCTGCGGTGCGGCCTGCCGGCTTGTTCTCACGGGCCTGAATCTGATGCGACCCCTGACAGGCCCTGCCAGGGCGCGCCCCGCGGTCCCTTTGGTGACCACCATGGCTGTGACATGAAGTCAGTCGTCTCTCCTCATCGCATTGTCGTCCTGCACAGTGGATGTCTCAGCGAGAAGTGATAGACACTTGTCGGGGCCATGCTGTATCCTCACCTGGGTGCAGTTACTCTCTGGCCTTCGAATGCCTCTTTTGCGGTGCAGGCACTACATGGTGGGTGGGCTGCACGTGCGCCGCGAGAACGAGTTTGCGCTCGACAGGCCAACCGCGCGCGCGTCCAACACCGTGTTCGGCCCCGACGCCGCCATCGGCTTCGACCCCAGCCTGGCGGGCGACTTCGCGGCCGGCCTCAGCCTCGGCGGCGGCGCGCCGCGGCTGCCGCCCGACCTCGGAGACGAGGAACGCGCCAACGGCAGCAGCAGCGTCTCGCAGGTGGACGGCCGCGCAATTTCTTGTGTGCTCGGACGAGCTGATGAGCATTATGCTGTGATTTTTCGGCTTGTCTGTAACTGTATTCGGCTTGCCTACTCCCTCGGCTCTGGGCCTGGATGCATATCTGCGCCAAACACCCGCTGCCATCCTTTACCCAGCCCCTATCGAAACGTGCGCAGGTGGTGCTGGAGGGGGAGCTGGTGAACACGGCGGTGACGGGGCCGGGCGCGACGCTGGCGCTGGCGCTCATGTTCCTGCGCACCAACGACGCCGCCGTTGCCGCCTCTTTCACGCTGCCCACCACCGCGCACACCCTGGACACGGTGCGCCTTGTCTGCCACCTGACTTCAGAATTGGGGGCTGACCGCACACAGTTCATTTGGGCGGCTGTGACCTGCCCGATGCTGTCTGTTCCAGCGGTCACTTGAAAGTCTTGGGTGCTTAATGCATGCTAGCTAGCTATGATACTGTCGCCGCTGAGAGCAGGCTGAAATCGCCTGCGTCACTGCAGGTGCGGCCGGACCATGTGCTGCTGCGGGTGGTGGCGCGCGCTATGGTGCTGTGGGACAGCGTGCTGCCGACGCGCGCCTGGCTGCTGGAACAGCTGCCGCCCCTCATCCAGGTGCGCAGGACACACCTGGCCAGAGCATCTCAGACCTGTGTGCCTAATGCTGCTGCCTGATGCAAATTAGCCCTAAAGCCCACAAGGTCAACCCCGCGTGCTTGGGCCACCTTTCTGCATGCCTAGGCCACATTCAACTGTTTCAGATTTCGCGACACCCCACAAGCCAACCGCAGGGGCCGCTGCCGGAGCTGCTGAAGGCGGGACGAGGCGGAGGCGCAGGGCGGCGCGGCGGCGTGGACCCAGCATCCGCGGCGCAGGCGCACCTCGGCGGCCTCGCCGGCGGCTGCCTGGCGCTGGGCATCCGCTTTGCAGGCAGCCAGAGCGCCGCCGCCGCGGACGCAATCACGGAACAGCTGCTCTACTTCCTGCGCTGCAAGGCGCTCGTGCCGGACGCGAGCGCAGGTGCTGATTTGGGCGATCGTGATTACTCGCAGCACCTTGCGTCGTGTTCACATCCTGCCAATTACAGGGCAAAGCTCCTGCTGCTTTGTGCCACCCTCAGCAGCTGTGAATGATGCAAGACCTGAGGCGTGCCACCTTTCGGCAGGCGCGGCAGCGGGAGCGATGGACAAGCAGACGCTGGAGGGGTGCGCCGGCACCGCAGCGCTGGCGCTCTCCTGCGTGCTGGCCGGCAGCGGCGACCTGCGCACCCTCAAGCTCCTGCGCGGTGCGCCTGCCCCTCCAGGCTCGTCAGCATCAAACACCAACTTGGTGTCACTGGCCGAATCTATTCTAGTTGGAAGCAGTGTTGCTGGCGATGTGGTGATTCCAGGAGTTTCAACGAGCACGTCACGAACGAGTGGTTTGTTATTTTCCTCACATGCTCCTGCTGCAGGGCTGGCGCGGCGGCTGCAGCCGACGGAGCGACCCACCGCCGAGTCGCTGGAGGAGCCGGGGGGCGTGAACTACGGGGCGCACGCTTCGGTGTCCATGGCGCTGGGCTTCCTGTGCCTGGGCGGCGGCGCAGCCTCCTTTGGCACCTCCAACGAGGCGGTGGCGGCGCTGCTCATTGCGCTTTACCCGCGCATGCCCAGCACGCCACAGGACAACCGCAGCCACCTGCAGGTCCGGGACTCGTCTAGAGCACTCTCGTTGGAGACACCAGCTGTGCTTGTCGTGCAACGCAGTGCTACAATGCGCCTGCCTGTTAATCGTTGCGGCGCAGTGATCGCAATGATAGGCTCAGACGTCGACTGTCTCCGTTTGCAGGCGCTGCGGCATCTGTACGTGCTGGCGGCGGAGCCCCGCTGTCTGTCCGCCGTGGACATTGAGCTGCAGCAGTCGGTGCCCCTGCCGCTGGTGCTGCACCTGGCGCCGTCCGCAGCACACGTGCGCGCCTGTTGTTGTGCAGTCGTGCAGCTGGCACTCGTGTCGAAGTCGGCGAATGTGTGTGAGCAAGGGCTGGGCATGGCTAGGCTGCAGCTCAGTGCGTCACTGGAGTGCACATGATCGTGACTCACCTGCAATCACCCATGCTGACGCAGGCCTACTGTGTATGCAGGGGCCAGAGTCGACAGTGGAGGTGGATGCGCCCTGCCTGGTGCCAGGATCCGACCAGGTGCACCCTTGTCGAAGCTGTTGTGCATTGGATTGAGGCTGCATCGATACGGCAACCAGGGTGAGCTGACTGGCATGTCTGCAGGCAACGTCACCATGCCTGTGCGCACCACCCTGCTGTGCCTGACGTCTCTTCAGCGCCGCCGAGCTGTGCTGTTGACCGCACTGCAGGTGCTGGGCGTAGAGGTGGGGGGCCCGTGTCGCTACCGGCCGCTGCTGCGGCACACGCCCGCCGGCGAGGCGGCCAGCAGGCGCGATGGCAGCGGCGCCGCCAACGGCCCGCCCACGGCCGCCGCCGCGCCGCTGTACGTGCAGCGGCGGCTGAGTGAGAAGGCACCCAGCGACCCGCCGGGCGGCATGGGCTTCAGCGACATGGCGGCAGTGCACCTGATGAACGGGGGGCCAGGGGCCGGCGGCGGCGACGCCTACGCCCTGACGCGGCTGGGGCAGCTGGGCGCCACGCTGGCGGCGCAGCAGCCCTTCCTGTCGGCAGTATCGCGGGTGATGCGTGGCTGAAGCTGCCGTGCATGTTTCGGCGGCTTTGCAGGGGGCCCTCGACCCTGCCGCGGCAGCATTGCCCACACTTGCCACTGGAGTCTCCATGCCAGTCTGCAATCGGGGGACAGCAGGTCAGTTCAGCAATGCTGTGCGTGTGCCGAGCTTCATGATTCCGGCCATTGCATGGTAATTGACCCGAGTGCTGTCACTGTCCCTGCAGTACTTCGCACAGGAGCTGCCGGCGCTGGCAGCACCTCGCAGCGTCTCCCCAGGCGATGCCGGCGACATCAGCCCGGCGGCGCAGCCGGCGGCGGCGGGCGGCAACACCGTGCAGGCAGCGGCGCGGATGCTGGTGCAGACCGTGGTGGCGGAGGTGCCGGGGCTGCTGCCGCCGCTGCTGTTCCTGCACTGTCTCGTCCAGGTGTGCTCTTGACTGCACGCGACGCAACCTTGCGACGCGACCGGATCGATTATGCGCTGTGCATGGGCTGCAGCGCTGCCTTTCCCACATTTGATCGTGCTCCCCGAGCATGCAACCCACACGAGCATGCTCCCACTCAACGCCTCCTCTCAGAAAGGGCTGGCGTTGTGCACCGCAGAGCCTGGCCACGGCGTCGGGCAGCGATGGCCGGGCGCCATGGCGCAGCCTGTGTGGCGGCCTGACGCCGGCGCTCGCCGTGCGCGAGCTGCAGCTGGCGGAGGCCTTTTACAGCCTGGTCCACCAGCAGCACATGGCGACGCGAAAGGAGCCGATGGGCGGCAGGCTTGTGCCGCTGCTGCTGCCCGCCGTCGGCGCCGCGCAGCTGGCCCTGGAGCAGCTGTGGCTGCGGCTCAGCTTCCTGCCGCCTGACGCCGCCGCCGCTGACGGCGACGCCAGCATGGGCGGCGCGGACGGCGGCGCGGCAACGGCAGTGCAGCATCTGCGTTGGTACTGCCAGGCGGGCACGCAGCCGGCAGGCGCCGCGGCTGCTGAACAGCCTGCAGGCACGCACTTTATGCCTTCCTAATTGCCTAGCCTTAATTTGTCATCAGTGCCACAGCTGCAGCTCAACCTGTGATCACAATTAAATGACTGTCTCAGCGACTGGCCCTCAGCCTGCCACCACCCAGCAACCTGTGAGACGGACTGACTGCACGCAGGCCGGCATGAGGAGCTGTACGCTGTCTTCCTGGAGTCACAGGGCGTCCCCACCCCGCAGCGGCTGGCGAAGGTGGCTTTCAAGATCCGCTCGCACCGGTCGAGCTTGGCGCAGTCGGCTGACCTCCCGTCCGCCGATGCCCAGTCGACTGTGCTTCTAGCATCGCTGCTGCCGGATCTGGCGCCCGCCATGCTGCCGCTGGTGATGGCAGTGCTCGAGTGATGATCATCGAGATGTCCGTCAGCAGATGCGTATCCCTTTGTTGTTGTGGCTGTCTGCTCGTCCAGCTCCGTGTGCGATGTGAAGACGCACGCACAGGACACTTCTCTTGCGGACACTACGGGTGATGTAACCCAATGCCGCATTCCCAAGTCCAATCAGGTTTCAGTCTTCTCTTCGTCAAATCTCACCATACACAGTCACTATCACTCGCTTGTCCGGTCTCCCGGACTCTGAACCTCCTGGGCACTGAACCCGACAGCGAGTGCGAGAAAGATTCGAATGCGACTGACCAACTTGATGCATCCGCTTCAAGATTGTCCATGACGGCAATGTGTCGTCTCTCAATCCCAGAATGAAGGTAGGTGTCCTCGCCGCTCTGCCCCTCACTCACGAATACCCACGAAAGTGTGCGAAATGCTGTTTAGAAGCCGCCCAGGTTCTTGGGCCAGATCAGGTTCTTGATCCACCTGCGCAAAAGACGGCACTCAGGTGGGTAAGTGTCCCCGCGGCGCTGCACTCGCTCTCGCAATTCAACATGACTTTTGAGAGTACAAACCCGAGGGAAACAAAATCAAATAAAGGCCAGAAAGAGTCTGAGACAACAAGGAATTTGTGCTGGACGAATATAGCCCAGGAAGTGCGCACATGTAGATGGGCAACCTGCAATGTGGAACGAATTGCCTCAGTTCATCGTTTTGGTAACCTCTACAATCCTCTACAAGGTCAAGTATGACAGACAAAGCACGCACATACAAAGCTCACAGGTTTCAGACTGACATGTGAGCATTTGAGTATGTATTGACACGTACACAAAGTAGTAGCCGCCGGCAAGGGTGCCCATCGTGAAGTTGAACAGGAAGGAGATGGGGTTGGTGTTGCTGGCCGACGAGTCCTCCGCCTTGGGGCCCATCTGCAGCGGTGAGTCGCCCGCCTGCACGTGCATACCGCATGTCACTGCGGACTGTGGAGACCAACAGGAGCATCCCGCGTGTTCACGTTGGGTAAGAGGCCGCAGAATCCGCAACACAGATGCAGGAAACAATATGTTGTGTCTTGTTTCAGGCTGCCATGGAGGTTGAAGGGTACAGCAGATGACGAGACAGCAAAGGACGGCCCACGCACCTTCGGCTTGATGCCGGTGACGGAGCAGCCCATGATGAGGCCGTGGCGGCGGACGCCACGGTACCACTTCGGACCGATGCGCTTGATCTTCACATCCGTGAAGCCTGCCTTTTTGAACCACTGCACAGCACAAATGCAGATGTCAGTGAGCATCTGAAGACCCCGTTTGACCGATGAGGTCCAACTACATTGACCTGTGAGCACAATCATGTCATTCAGGTCTGCTTCTTGCTGTCAGCTCGGATGAAGGAAGCATGATTTCCAGCGTTCTTCAAGAAGGGAACGCACGGTGGTGTACTCCTCCTCGGTCGGGAACAGCATCCACCTGCAGCCACACAACGTCATTTCATTGCCTGACATAGATTCGGTGTGTAGCTTCAATGCAATGGCACCCCATTCCAGCCACAGTCAGCCAATGCAGAGGCAACTGGGGCGGAGGGCACTCACATGTCGGCAAAGAAGCGAGACAGCCAAAAGGTGGGGTGGACGGGGCCGATCATGCACGCCAGGCCACCCTCCTTGACCACCCGGTACGCCTCCCTGCGCCCAGCAAGCACGGCATGGCCTTCTTCGTCTCGCTGTTCCGGCTTCAGGGCCGATAAATTGCAGACCTTGCATCTGGTTGGGCTACTCATGCAGTGAACTTGTGTGCACACGATGGGGAGGACGCCACAGGTCTACCCTGCTGCTCACCTGATGCCGCGCTGGGGCTCTGGCCAGTACTCTGCAACAGAATGTGCCACATTAAAAATGAGGCAACTAGCAGATCCAAATGGCGCACGCGTCACTGCACTCGCGCCCTCAGTGGAAAGATGAAAAAGTAGACCCCTCATGAGTGTCAGGTAGTCTGTATGTGTGTTGGTCATCCTCGAGCACATGTTCCAGTTGCCATGAATCCATACATCCCTAAGATCTCAATGCAAGACACAGAGGTACCGAGCTCGAGCAGGGCGCACCGATGCTGCCGGCCGACACATAGCGGTCGAAGCTGTCTGTCGCAAAGGGCAGGTCCTCAGCGTCGCCCTGGAAAGACATGCACCGTGTTTCAATTAGGAAGATCCCAGCAGGCCAGCCAGCGTGTGCTGCGACAGAGTTGCAACCCTCAGCCGCACGTGTGCACATGCATAAGCAGTGAGCTACTCGTCAGGCGAATGGATCCCCGTATACATCAACCTTGTGTCATCAACTTCAGCTCTATGCTCTGGTCACGGTGCCTTCGCAGCCGGGTACTGAACGCACCTCCAGGATGGTGACGCCCTGCAGGTCGGCCTTCTTGCGCGCCTGCTTCAGCTGGTCCGGCGACTGGTCGATCAACGTCACGTTGGACGGCGCAACGTGCTGCACGACGCCCTGGGTGCAGAAGCCGGTGCCGCCGCCCACGTCCACCACCTGCCGTGCACAATAGGATGGGCAACCTCAGGGATGGTGTACATTTGCTGTCGTCGCCCGCAGCAGGCCGCTGCAGCGAGCCAATGCCGTCGGAAGGTGTACTGTCTGGGATATGTGTGCCGCCATTGCAGCTCACCTTCAGGTCGGGACTGTCCAGCTTGGCGGGCTCCAGCGCGTCGTCGCGCATGTCCACCGTCCAGTGCCCCGGGTTGACAATGTGGTCGTACACGATGCTGAGGTAGCGGTAGAACCACTTTGCCTCGTTTTTGTGCTGGATCATGCGCGGCTTCGCCCACCCCCTGTGCGAGTTGACAACATGATAATGCCGTTTGTCCGCGCAGAAGGTGCCGGCGATCTGCGCATCATGCCAGAGTGAGGCGCGCGGCGCAGCAACTGCTATTTGAACGCGATCAAACGTGCATAATGGCCATGTAGAGACTGTGCAGGCGGCCATGGACCGAGCTCTCACCTATTCTCGGCGCTGCTCGTTGCCTGCGTCACAAGTCGCTGGCGGTCGGCGGTGAATCGCTGCCTGGCGGATCGCCTGCATTGCCGCAGAGGTGCCAGTGCCGGCCGCGAGCTGGACCTCATCGCCGATCCGGACTGCGCGCTGCATGCTGCACGAGGCGTGTGCACGCTGCGAATTGTGTTGTGCCCTGCGATCATCATTGTTGGGGGCCTGCGCCACACCGGTCGCCGCCGTCCCTCACCACTGCCCTGATCAAAGTGAAAGCGACCTGAGTCAGACGAAGCCCTTGTTGCCCGAAATGGTACAGCGCTGAAAAGTGCAGTGCCTTTGTGCAATTGTAGCAGCACCTCGCGGGCAGCATTGCCAGCTCCCCTCTCCAGGTCTCGGAAGACGCCGGCGCCCCGGCGGCACGCATTGCAATTGTGTCGTGCTGCGAGCGAGCAGAGTACCTGGAGGGACTGTATACACGAGTTAGCGTTAAACCTCTGTAGCTGTTGCTGCTGCGAAGCCGCGTACCTGAGTGCATACACAGCGTACACACGAGAGGGATTGGCGAATCGCGAAGCGCCTGCAGATGGCGGGCAGGAAGACCAAGAGGGTGAACCTTGTCGTCTTCAGCTGCAATGTATGATATGCAAACGTGCTGAGGCTGGTTGCCAGTTTGCTGGGTGGTGTCGGAACACTTGCCGAATTCCGAACGCTCCCGCAGGGCACCTCTGGCAATGCCGCCCGCTTCGTGACACGCAATCAGGCGCTCAAGAAGCTGCAGCTGCACCTGGGCGAGTTCAGGTGCGTGTATGCCGCCCTGTGCTGCCGCTGCCAGTGCCGCTGCAGGTGCCGCATGTCAATCCAGCGCCGCCCTCCCCGCCGTGCATCATCGTTGTCACATTGCGCGCAGGCGGCTATGCATCCTGAAGGGCATCCACCCGCGGGAGCCCAACAAGAAAACGCAGGGGCAGAACAAGACGTACTACCATGTCAAGGACCTGAAATTCCTGGCGCACGAGCCGCTCATCATCAAGCTCAGGCGAGTCACTGTGGCGATTCACTGCCATATTGTTTTGATGCTTGTCATGTGCTTGCAAAAGGAGGGCGCCCGAGGAGTGTTCGCTGCTGAGGGTCGTGGGTTGGCGTGCAGGCAGCAGCATGCGTACGAGAAGAAGATCCGCAAGGCGAAGGCCAAGCGCAATGCAGATCTGGCGCAGCAGCTCATGACGCGGCGGCCGACGTACACCCTGGACCGCCTCGTCAAGGAGCGGTAAGGCACCCATCCAAAAGCGGCATTGCGATGGCTGCTGCCCGGCTGGGATGCAGGCGGCTGGTGTTCGAGGAACTTGCAGTACTTCAAGCGGCTCTGCCTGGCAAACAGCAGACGGAACGGCTACTCAGCCCTTTATAAACGGTTTGACATCGTACCAGAGAAGTGGCAGTCGTGAGCCTGACTCTTGCAGCGTGGGCTGACCCTGTGTGTGCCGGCCGCAGGTACCCCTCGTTCATGGATGCGCTGCGGGATTTGGACGACCCGCTGACGCTGACGCACCTGTTTGCCGTGCTGCCCGCTGAGGGCGCCCACAGCATCCCGGCGCAGCAGGCACGCGTCTGGCCTGCATGACTATCCATCTGTTCATTGGAGTGACGTCGGGGAGCGGAGAGCAGCAACATGCAAACAGTGCACCTGATGGCAGACATGCAGCCGCATGATATGTGCATCCATGGGCAGCTCTGTGCTTCAGGCACAGACCGCAAAGTACAGGCAGGCACGTGGGTGTGAAGGGCAACGGAGACCAGCCTTCTATGCAACACGTGCAGGTGGCGGTGGCGAGGCAGCTGTCGCTGGAGTGGCAGGCGTACGTGGTGCGCTCCCACGCGCTGCGCAAGGTCTTCGTCTCCGTGAAGGGTTTCTACTTCCAGGCAAGTTCTTCTTTTGCTGCCACCCAGATACAAGCCGTAAGCCCACTGGATGCCCACTGCCACAGGTCTCTGGCGAAAGCCAGCCTCTACCCGCCATGGTGCCGGTTAACGCACCGTAGTCGACGCCAGTCCCCCGCCCACCGCAGGCGGAGGTGATGGGGCAGGCGATCACGTGGCTGGTGCCGCACCAGCTGGCGCAGGTGCTGCCCAACGACGTGGACTACCGCGTCATGCTCACCTTCCTGGAGTTTTACGCCACCATGCTGCGCTTCGTCCACTTCCGCCTGTACCACAGTGCGATCCTCAGTCTTGCGCGCCTTCAACTTCCTCACGGTCCACCATTGTCTTGCCAATGTTCATCCTGGGCCCAGGTCCTGATCAGTCCAGCTGTTTGCCTTGAGGGCTGGCGTGCTGGCTATCGTCTGACAGGGTGATGTTTGGAGACTTTTTTCTCATTCTGATACGCACGCTAACGCATTTCGCTGTGCAGGCCTGGGCGCGACATACCCGCCCAAGGTGAACCCGCAGCTGGAGGCGGCGGCCACGGGCATCGCTGCCATCATGGCAGACCTGGCGGCGGACGCTGCTCCGCGACCCGCTGCTCAGCCGGTGTGTGCCCTCTGACAGCAGCTGCATTGTTGCCGGCGGACGAGTTTTGAGCCAGAGCTCGCCTGTGAAGCATCCGGCAACTTCATACAACAGCTGCCCGGGCGCTTTTTGCAACTGCGAGACTTACTTTGTCTTTCACCGCAGGCGACGCAGCCGCTGCAGCTGCAGGCGTCAGCTCAGCAGCTGGCAGCGCCGGCGGCAGCCGGGAAGGCCGCTCCCGCGGCTGCGGCGGCAGAGCCGGACAGCGATGACGAGGGTGACCTCAGCATCGACTCGGGGGCAGAGGATGAGGAGTCAGGCGAGGAGGGCAAGGGCGCAGCCATCAGCAGCTCCGAGGTGGGG
>JAABUL010000151.1_pt1 | contig 141061 bp, 270 predicted proteins | sample 5559151 | NCBI WGS metagenome assembly JAABUL01 (sample SAMN10711876, study PRJNA513368) | rock metagenome | isolation source: Antarctica rocks | place: Antarctica: Victoria Land, Pudding Butte sud | reverse complement strand
CGAGACCTGAACCGTAAGGTACTGTACAATGAATACACCCAAAACTCTGCGCACATGCCTGGCAGGCATGCTGTTCGATCCAAGTAGATTTTGTCATGAGTAGGCCTTGCGGGCCCAGTCGGCCGGGCCACTTGGGGCCAGCCCCAAGTTGACACCCGGCTGACTGCGCCGCATATACGGCATCTGGCGGCCAAAATTGTGCGTGCGCGAACCCCCCTGCCTCTGTGCAAATGAGCCGGGAGCGTCGCGCCCACGAGCAGTCCTTTTGCAAAAATCCATCAACGTAATATGCTGCATAGGTTGCCGAAAGTGATTCGGTCCCCTCTCCAGCGGGCCCACTTGCGTCGAAATCTCGATATCAGGTGCGGAGTTGCCGCCGCAAGGGTTTGGCAAAGTGATGGCAGCGCGAGGCGGCCGTGCGATCGTGCAGCGCGAGGCGGCCGTGCGATCGTGCAGCGCCTCGCCCCGCTGAAAATTCAGTCCTCGCACTGCGGCGTGCGCATGCGGCGCAAAAACTCCGAGAAGGCATCCCAATTGTCGAACATCAGGTCGCCTGCAGCAGAGCGCATGCGCATGGCGTCAGTGCTCAGATGCCAAAATGCATAAGAGAAGTGGGCAACACATGAGCACAGCAAGATTCGAGGCTCCAGAGCTGTGGTGCTGCACGAGCTGCGGCCATGCCGTCTGACACTCTGGGCGTTGGGGCAAGCATGGCAGAAGGAGAGGCATTGGGGGCAAGCAACGGTGGGAGGAGGCGATTTGGGGCAGGCTATGGTGTAGATGCAGTTGGCGCCGGGAACACGTACCCATGCGCAGAAATGTGAGCGTCTCCAGGCGGCCCGCGCGCGCGTGATGGCCAAATGCCGACTCCGCGATGCGGTCGAAGGCGTAGTGGTCGTACCGCTGCAGCGCATTCTCACCCGACAGCGCCACGTTCGCCGCCGCAGCCGTCTCCACAACCTGGTGTAGCAGGCCTGCGCAACAGCGGCGAGACACGCGTCGGCCAGGTGCAGATGTTTCAGGAACGAAGGCAGCTGGCGGCTGCTCAGCGACAAGAAAGCCGCTGACGGCAGGCTCACCCTGCGGCGAGCAGCGGGCCTCCGGCGGGTGCTCGCAGTCGCGCATCTCCACGCAGGTAAAGCTGGCTCGCGCCCCGTGGCGCGCCATCACCCCCAGCAGCGGCTCGTACCCGTTGCGGTGCCTCGTGTTGTAGTACCCTGCGTTGACGGAGACAAAGGATTTCGGATTGAAATCGACACTCAACTACTGAGAGTTCAGTGCATGCAGTTGAATGGCCGTCTCTTCAGGTAGTCAATATGGACGATCCACTCACCGTCCGAGATATAGAACGCAAAGCATCAGTTTACTAGGCAGTTTACCAGGCAATCACTGATTGTGAAACTGAAACTGCCGGACAGAGACCGGTAAAGCAGAACTGTAGATGAACTCTAGACCCTAACTGTACCTGACATCAGAGTTTGGCAGCCAGGCGCTCAGCTCAGCTTGGACTGCTGCTTGCGATGCATCGATACTACACTGCAGCTTTGCGGCGAGAGTGAAGTCGGAAGTGCTCTAGGGTTTAGAGTTCATCTACAATTCTGCTTTGGTCTCTGACAGTTCAACATTGAGATGACGCTGAGCCATCACCTGCCGTGAGTTCCGCCGCGTGCGAGCGCGACTTGTGCCACCAGTGCACGCCCGCCAGCTTGACGCCCAGGTGCACCGCCGGCGCAAACTCGTACAGCACCTCCTCCGCCGAGCGCTGCAGGTAGAGGGGGGAAGCCAGAGTGAGATGGCGACTATTGGAGTTATGTAGTGCATGTCAGTGCACGCTGGACTCTCACGCAAACTCGTACAGCACCTCCACCTCGGAGCGCTGCAGAACAGGAGGAGGGGTGATGTTGAGATGAATCATCAATTATCTTTGTTGAGAACTGTTCATCAGTGCACGCGCTGACGTCAGGGCAACCTCGTAACAGCACCTCCGCTGCCAGTGCTGTGGGGCAGTGAGAAAGGGAGAGTGAGATGACAGACGGAGGGGACATGTCTCTCAGCCAGGACTCGTTGTGTTGGTCCCGGCCATGTTCGCTTTAGGTTGCTGCAGGATGTGCAGACCAGCATCAAATCAGTGGCAGCCTGCGAGCGACCTGGTGAGTCACAGCGAGGGCCGACACATTGTAGAGCCAGGCAAGACAGTCAGCTCTTCGAATCGCGGGAGCCGCATGCAGCCAGCAGGACCAAACATGCTGCAACTTGAGGTAGAGCTCAGGCTGTCTGCGTTCTGATCAGGCCAGTAGCTTGCAGTCCGGTTGTGGATCAAAGCACAGGGGCTGCACCTCGTCCAAAGCAGCTGAAAACGCTCAGGCATCAGGAAACTGCGAGGTGCATCAAGCAAAGAGAAATTCGCAACTGCTGCTTGCAGCGCCCTCGAGTGAGTGATCTTGTGCAGAGCAGATGCCTTTTTGAGGTATGACACACCAGACTCGAGATGTACAGCAGCACAGGTGGCGGCGCATCTCTTCCACGCTGGCCGCGAAGCGCGGATGCATTGGGGATGGCCCCATGAAAGGGATACGAGTCCGGCAACAAGAGGCGCACCAGGGTCATGGACGCCAAGCGGCGCAGTACCTGCTTCACGCCAGCCGCATGGCTCACGTTCTGCTGTCCTGGACATACGGACTGAGTAAGCTCCTAGGTAGTTTTGATTCCAGAGGTGCGCACCCGGGTGCTGGACGCCAGCCGGCGCAGCACCTGCTTCACGCCTGCCGCCCGCTGAGGCCGCCTGCGCCCATGCAGCGCCCCCGCCGCCGCGGCTAGCATCGCGTCCGCGTGGCGCTCCAGCATGCCCGCGTACCAGTCCAGGAAGAAGCGGCCGTACTCGCTGTCCCAGCTGCCGCCGTCGGACACGAAGAAGCCTGTGTCCCAGGCGCTGGAGTTGTAGGAGCCCGAGTCGTGCGGCCCGCCCAGGCCCCTGCACGTGGCGCGGTACAGGTGAGCGCGTTTGAAGCATTGCTTGGGGACCAATCTGACTGAGATGACACCCAGGGCCACTTCTGGATCAGAGGCTGCCCACGAGAGTGCGTCCTGAAGGCAGGGCTCTTGGAAACAGACAAAATCATCGCCTGCATGCAAGCCACGGAGAGACTGCCTTCGCAGGGTGAACGATGCCAGTTCCCCACCCCCAAACAGTGCCCCCGGCAGAGCAGGAGCGAGGGCAGGTCAAAGGCAGAGGCAGACGCAGGGGCAGTGGTGATTGACTGCAGGTCGCTCTTCACATGCGGGCAAACTGTTGCTGCAGAGGGAGGTGCAATGCCGCACCACTCGGGGCGGCCGAGTGCGTTAGCTCGCGCGCTGAGGTCCTGCAGCATGTAGCGGTCGTAACACTGGAATTCGCCGACGCCGGGGAAGCGCCACCGGCCGTCGCCCTCTGGATACGCCGGATACCGCAGCTCGCCCGCCGGGCCCATGCCCACCGTCAACTCTGTGATGTATGTGCCTGCGATTCGACTTTGACCAGACTGACCACCATAAGGGATGCCATAGCCCACCAGGCAAGCAGCAAGCCTCAGCGTGGTCCGGCGGATTGCTGCATCTCCAGCTTGGGCGCGGTGAGGCCACAGGTGGGCGAGTAGGTGCTTGAGCGCAGGGGCACTCAGCCAGACAGTGCAGGAAAGGCTACAGGAGAGGTCTGAAGAGCAACCCACCGAACATATGCTGGAAGGTGTCCGAGAAGGCGCAGATGAAGTCGGCATAGATGTCGATGGGCGTGCGCCCGCCAAAGAGCGGCAGGTTGTCGCAGCCCAGGCTGAGGCACTCACGGTTCCGGAAACCGCCCTTGTCGGTGTAGAAGATGTCCGGATCCTCCTCCCCCACGTCCAGCACCCACTGCGGCAGCGTGATGTGACATGTGTCGCCCACGTTGCCGCCTGCCGCATGGAAACTCATCACCGCCTGCGCAGCAAGCAAAACACGACTTGGGCACACGATTTGAATAAATTGTCTGTCAGATCGGCTGCTTCAACCGGATTGGTTTAGCCCTGCCTGGTGAGGCTGTTTGAGGCTATGCAGGACGTCCCACCCTCCATAGTGTGCTGGATGCGACACGACTGCCGATTGTGCAGCAAGCTTGGATGGTGATGTTGACGCACTGAGATCTGTGACTGAACTGAGATCTAATACATGAGACATGCTGACTGTCCTGCCGAACAGTTGCGGCCAGAGACGGCCCTCCGTCTTGTGCAGTTGTCAGAAGGTGCAATGCAAAGCAAGGCCCCAACAGGTGATGTGTTCCGAGGACCAATCCCCGGGCAGGGCTCACCCCCGCATCCCCACCCCAGCACAATGGAGCTGAGAATGCCCACCTGGACTTTAAGCCCGCTGTCTGCGATCTTCTCAAACAGCCGGCGGTAGGCGGAGAAGTCGTACTGCCCGGGCGCCTGCTCCACGATGCCCCACCAGACGTCCACCATGACACCCTCCACGCCCGCCTTGTGCAGCGTGCGCAGCGCCACCCCCAGCGCCGCCTCCCGCTTGATGACCTACAGCGGTGCGGGTGCGCCACCTTTCTAGCTGATGTGAGACAGCGCGACAGGAACGAGCAACAGCAACGAGCGCTGCTTGAAGCTGCGGACGACGTGTTTGCTTGCATCGAGGTTTGAGGCAACAGCTGCAGGCGCGAATGAATAAGGCCAAAGGGCCATTGCGGGACAATCCCAGGCCCGGCATTGACCAAGAAGATGATCAAACAGCATTTGCGGAGCAAGTAGCTGGCATGCTTCACAGTGTGACGTCCTCCAAAGCGCATAAAACATTGCAGAATCAGCTCACTGAAAACATTCGGCCCTCGCGCTCCACCGCCCACACGGTGTCCAGCGGCAGCATCACGTAAACCGGCACGCCATTCTCTGCTGGATGTAGCAGCACCTGCGGCAACTCCGACAAGTCCGGCACAGTCGTTGTGGCCTGCAGCCGCCGCGTCGGCAGGTCCAGCTGCGTGATGTTGTTGTAGATGCTGCAGGCAGTGACAAGGGCAAGGGTCGAGGCGCTGGCATGATGTACTGATTTTTTTTGCACACTCTGGCATGGCATGCCGTGGTGCAGCGATCCAAGCCCCAACATGCCACGGAGGATTCAAAAGACGATCTACAGCTGCGCTCACCAGACAGGCAGGTGCCACGATCCTGACGCGATTCGGGCATCCATGTGACACAGATCAACAGAGCAACCCATCGGCCGCCGGCACGCAGCGACAGGCACATTTATTTTTCCACCAGAGGCATAGCACTCACATCTGCAGGTCCTCCCCATCTTTCTCGAACTCGCTGCGCGTCTGGGTGTCCGCCAGCTGCGTATCCACGTCCACGGGCCATGGAGCGTCGCGCACGACCGCAGCCGCGGGCTTGCACCGCCTCCGTCGGCCATTTGACGTGTCACTCTGCACGAGGAGCCGGGACTCGCTTTATGACCGACACGCCGGCTTGACGGAGCCTGTCCCTGCCCAACATCGAGGCTCGACAGCATATCGAAGACAGGCAGAGCCGACCGCGGCAGTTCGGGTGTACGGGACGCCAGCACACGGCAGATAAAACCGGGGCATTGGGCGCGGGCAAAAGCTGCACGGCAGCTGGCAGCGGGGGCAATGACGCCGGCCAGCTGCGCCACCGCTGGCGCCTGCAAGCCAACACGGAGGATAGCAAAGCTAGGTCCGCAGAGTCTCACCTGCACGAAGCTGGCGGGCTGCTCGAGCACGGCACCATACTGCGTCGCCTTTAAGTGATCCCATGCCCGCTGCGAGGCGCATGCCGTGGGCCTGCCGCTGTCGCGAGTCTGCCTATCCGTCTGCCGACGCAGTTGGGCGTTGCTGCTGCAGGGGCAGGCTGTGCTGCGCGGCAGGGGCATTACAGCCCAGCCGCAGCAGCCATGTGCCGGGATCATGCGGTCCGGATCATGCGGTCACAACGACAACGAGCACGCTGTCGGCGAGCAAGCAGCCCCGAACTGGCCCTGCGCTAGTGCTCTCTGGGCTTTCGTCGCCTCGCGAAGTGTGGTCCCGTCAGCATCGGCATCCGGGGAAGATTCAGGGTTTACGCTGCGCCGTATAGCCTTGCACAGATACGGTTCAGGATGGCGGTGCATTGCAGCCTTCTCACAACTGCTCAGTCCCCCACTTCCCACGTTGTTCCTCTGCCTTGCAACAGCTCCGAGACGCACAGACACCGTGCTTGCGGCTTGCAGTCATCGGTAACCCCAAGTGGCGAAAGTCACAAGGATGGCCATGAGGCAGGCGTTCATCCGGCTCATCTCGCTGCAGAGCTTCGCGCCAGCTGGCACTCAGGCCGGCGCATCTTTGGCAGGCCTGCAATCGGCTGCCCAGCAGCTGCAGGCGCAGCAGCAGCGCGGCGTCATCACGGTGCCGGTGCAGAACAACAAGGTGTCCAAAGCCCTGCGCAACCTGACGCGCACCGTGTTCGCGGACCAGCTAATTAAGGAGTGGCGGGGTCGAGAGCACTTCACGAAGCCCGCCAAGCAGCGCTACCTGGCGAAGAAGGAGACGCAAGTGCGGCTGCGCAAGGAGGCGTTCCGGGAAAAGCTGCGATGGGCCATGCAGCGCAAAGCACGGTGAGTCTGCCGCGGGCCTCCGGCGCTCCAGTCGATGTTCCGTGCTATGATTTTTGAAAACCCCAGGACAGCACGGTGTGGTCGCCATGAGCCTGACGCCTGGGCGCGCGCTATGTGGGAACGCCTGTCATCTGCACGACGCTGCAAAATACCTGCTCTGATGTTGCCGGCTCTGCACCGCAGGGGTTTCTGAGGGCGGCCCGGAGAAGACGCACACTAAGAGGACATGAACGTCCAAAGTAACTCACACGAGCGAGCGCATCGCGGCTGCAGGCATACTTTAGCACCGGGCATATGTCACTGCAGCTGGTGTGATGCTGGCTCTCTGAGGGTGATGCCGGCTCCTAGTAGGTACTCACGTGTAGGCTTAGTTTCAGGGGTTCATGTGTAACGATGGACGTAGTGAACCCGTGTCGCGCCTGGTTTCAAGTGCCTAAAGACCACACCTAGAAGCAGGGCACAGACCAGAGCGGCGGTGCCAGAGCCACTGCTGCCTTAAAAAGCAGCAATGCGGAAACTCGGACTGTTCCAACAAACCTACATCGCCTGTCAGACACACACAGGCCCCCTAAGATGTTGTGTGCACAGCGGGCTGTGAACCCAGGTGCTTCCTGCGCACGGCAGCAGCTGCCGTCAAGCAGCGTCTCTCCAGTCATTCGAACCTGCCGCTGCGTCATCCCGCATCTCACGTGTCCATCGGCTCGGAGACCTCCTCGATGTCGACCGCGGAAGGCTCCGAGGCGCCCTCCTTGGGCACGCCATTGGCCTCCTCGCCGCTGCCCTTCACCTCGTCCTTGGGCGGCGCCTCCTCCTTCGGCTCCTCCTTCTGCAATACGCAATCACCTGTCAGTCAGCCTCCTACTTTATGTACGGACGCAGTTCCTCCTTGTGCACGCGCGGTCACCGGCAAGTCAATGTTCTGTTGCATATCAGGACACAGCAGAGGCCCCTTCTGGCATTTGCCATACAGACAGGCGCCAGGCAGTGCGGTTGAACTATGTGCTGGCATAGCAGCACGCCAGGCTGTGCGCCCTCGCGCGGCCGCTGCGACACCTAACGGTGCAAACATGCGCAAGCACACGCAAAGATGACGACGTATGGCACGAAGGGGTTCCTCACCATATGGTGCGGCGACCGTACTAGATACGTGAAGCAGGCGTCAACGTGTGATCCCGCACCTTGGGCGCGGGGGCCGGCTTGGTGAGGATGGGCTCAGCGACGCGGCGCAGCGTGTCCTCCTTCTTGCGGATGTCGGACGACAGCAGCACCGGGTCCTCGTGCTTGGACACCTGCGCCTGCAGCGCCTCCTTCTCCTGCAGCCACGCCAGCGCCCGCTGCGCCTCGTCCGCCACCTGCAACATGGTCACGATTGGTTTATGGTATTTCCTTGAATGATAGGCATCAGTTGGGGAGGCGTTTGAGTAGAAATGTCAACGCTGCGTCTCCTCCACCACTCGCTGCGCAACAGCATTCCCTTTCAGCATGTGTGGCGGGGGAGGTCTTCCAGCACATACAGAAATCGCATTCTCGGCAGTGCAGCGACGAGAACCATGGATCATCAGTTGAGGTAGCGCTTGCGCAGAGTACTTTCCCCAGACAACCCCAGCCTCCGGGGGCAACCAACCTTCTTCTTGTCGGCGGCGTCGATGTGGGCGTAGCGCGCGTCGGTGGACCGCGCGGTGGTAAGGTACGCGTTGGCTGTGCCGCGCAGCTTCTCGGCGGCCGGCTTGCGCACGCCCGCCTCCACATAGCGCGTCTCGATGGCGTCGCCCGCGCCCCGCAGCCCCGACAGCTTGTCCATGTACACGCTCTTCTTCTCGTCCTCGCCCTCGTCGTACAGCCAGTCCTGCGCAGGCAGAAGAGTGGCTAATGAGGAGATGTTTGCAAGGCGCAAGCGCCCGGGAGCTTGTCCACAACACACATGCTTTCTTCTCACCCACGTCGTAACAGCCGGTCCTGCATGCACCCAAACTCACCTGAGATTTTGTTTGCATCCTCACAATTGCTTCCAGTCCATTCGTCCGCCGCGTCGTTGGGCACAAACGTCATCCTCAGTAACACAGCCGACAGCAGAACTTCTCCCAGCTTCCGCCCTCCCCATCCAAGCAGACTAGTGAAGCATTTGCATCAGCTGCAAGGGAGATCCGATCCGCACCTCCATGTCGTTGAGCGTTTGGAGCAGCGGGCCCTTGATGGACTCGGGGGCATACTCCGCCAGCACATCGGACAGCTTGTTGCGCAGCGAGTAGATGTACGACTCCAGGTCGTTCTTCTTGTCGTTGGTCTCCCGCTGCAGCCGGTCCTGCACCGCCAGCTCGCACTCCTTCTCGTAGTAGCCCTGCGCGCGGGACAGGATTTTGAAGGGTTTAGGGATCCTCCATCGTCACATGGGGGTCATCAAGGGGTGCCTGTCTGAATGCAGACAGTCTGGCAAACAGGAGGGGCTGTGCAGGACAGGACGGCCTCAACCCGTCGACAGCAGTGTGCTGACGCATTGCCTTGCACCACAGCTGTCGTAAACGCTGTGCTGGCAACTCGTCGCTCATGTCAAACGGCATGCGACTGCAAATTCGGCAACGTGAACAGTGGTTTTGGGGCGGCGCAGGCGTTCCTCAGTCGGGTTCAAGGAGCTCGCCGCCACCAAGGCGTCCTGGAAGCCGTCAGCATAGGTATAGAGTTTTTGTGCAAATATCTGTTCCAAGACAAGAACTCACCGAGACCTCGCCCTCGGAGGGGCTGAGCGTGTGCGCCACCACCGGCACCGCCACCTTCCGCGTGCGCTTCTTCTTCACCATGACCTCCTCCGTCTCCATCGGCGCCGCGCCGCCCTCCGGCTGCGGCCCCACAGCCGCGTCCGATTCCGCGCCGGCGCCCTCCGCCGCCGCCGGTGCGGCGGCATCCTCCATGGCGGAGTCGTCCGCTGCCGCCGACGTGGCCTCCGCGTCCTGTGCAATCGCAAAGGAATTTGCTTTCAGGTGCACGGCATGTGAACTTCAGCGCATTGATGTGATGCTGTCTGCAAAGTCCATCGCAGATGCTGCTGCCATGGTGGTCTGCTGCAGCGGCCAATGATCGCTGACAAAGCACGGCAGTATCCCAGTCGCTCTGTCTGGAGCCCATTATCAAACCCCTATTGATGTCATAGCTGCCGCAAGGAGCGTGTGCGCACCTGCATGGGCGCGTCCGCGGGCTGCTCGGCGTCTGCGGCCGCCTGCGCCTGGGCGCCGGTGCCCTTGGCTACCTTCACTGGCTCCTCATACTCCTCCTCCACGATCTGCGTCGCCGACTCCACGCTGACGATGCCGTGCAGGCTCAGCTTCGCCTTAATCTGCGTTGACAGAATTGGCCTCAGCGCCTGGGTCCTAGTGGAGGGAGCACGGCACCGCGCGTCCCAGAAAGCTCAGCAGGAGAATGCGGTGTAAAGTCAACAATGCCACGCTGGTTGCCAGGTGCAGCGTCCTATGTCGGCCATAGGGCCCAGGGAGGCTCTATTGGCGAGTGACGGGCAATCACATTGCATATATGCATTTCGGCAGCAGGTCGCCTCCCGCGGACCTTGATCTTGGCATTGTCGCCGGACGGCGGCGCCACTGGCGGCGGGCCGATCTCCCACGAGCCCAGGTCACGGGAGCAGCCCTCCGGCAGGTCCGAGTCCGCTGTGTACTGGGCCTTGACGGTGAACTTGCTGCTCCTGCAGCGCCAGAGGATCGGACCAATTGACGCACGTGGAACAAGTACTCATGCCACACCTCTCGGCAGAAGGCTGCTGGCTGTCGCAAGTGCAATGTCAAATTGCTTATGCAAACCTTGGCGCCATGCTGCTAGGCAGAAAACCACAAGGCAACGACACAGTCTCTTCGCTCGAATGCAGAGCACACCGGCAACGGACGCACGAATCGCCAGCCTCACACGAAGTAGCTGAATTGTCTAGCAGCCCATGACGCACCTGTAGAAGGTGAGCTGCTTGACGCTGGGGATGGGGGTGTTGCGCTCGAACAGCACCGAGGTGACCGGCTGCCCGTCCTTCTCCCAGCTGAACTCGATGCCGAAGGGCGTCTTGTCGATGACCTCGAAGTCGCGCACCCTGCACACACGAAGCACCCACTGTCAGCCACCTGAGAGGAGGGCGCTGTCTGGTTGCCATGGCCAACAGCCGCCTTGTGCCATGCAGAGACGCCAGGCAAGGACGATGACTTTCATGCCAGGCCCAGCCGACAAAGCTGTATGCAACCAACGTGACGCCAGCCCGACGTTGACAGGCTGTGCCACCCAGGACACTCACAGTTGTTACGAAAGCTTCCGACTCACCGGAAGATGGGCGACAGCATGGCGCACTGCAGCGCGGCGCCGCGCGACACGCACTCCTTGGCGTTGAGCGTGCGGCTGGGGTCCTTCCCAAAGAAGTCCGTGAGCTCGGTCACCACAATCGGCACGCGCGAGGAGCCGCCCGTCAGCTCCACGCTGCTGACCTGCTCCAGGCTCACGCCGCTGTCCGCCAGCGCCTGCGGCGGTGCGGTATGTGTGTTTCAGCACAGCACATTTCCAGAATCGATCAGCAGTGTTTTGTCAGCGGCCGCCCGCAAATTGCTGATGTGCTCCATGCTCGCGCGTCGCTGTCCAGCAGCGGTTCAGAGGCAGTTGTAGTTAGTGGTCTGCATTTGTTGTGGAGCTGGGCTTTCTGACACAGTCAGCATTTGGCCCAGCTGCTGATCTGCTCCAGGCTCACGCCGCCGTCCGCCAGCGCCTGCGGCCGTATACCAATACCCAGTTTCATCCAGCAGTATTTTGTGAGCAGGCACCACGCTGCTGATCTGCTCTTTGGGCTCAACCCGCTGCAGGCAACATCGCAGGTGCAGCTGAGCTCAGTGATAGCTTGCCGTCAGTACTGAAAACCTGCTGCTGCTGTCGCCACCGCCGCTGTCGGTGCTGCTATTGCGGAACCAACCTGTCCAATACAACTGATTGCACGTGTTATTCGCTGTGCGCGACTCCAAGTCTGTCGCCTACATGCCTTCTGGCGGGATGAAAAGCGGGCACCGAGGATGAGGCAACAGCCGTTTATGGTGTGCGACCCCACCTTCTCCAGGGGCTTCCGGATGCGCGATGCAAGCGGCTTGGCAAGCTCCTCGAACTCCTCGCGCGTCATTTTGCCGGACACGTCCAGGTCGTTGGCCAGGCTCTCCACTGTGATGGTCGCCTCCGCGTTGGCGCTCAGCACCTTCTTCAGCTGCGGCACACGGATGTCGCAACCAGGTTCAGAAAGCGGACTCCAGCATCATCATCATCTCATGGAATCTTTTGAGACATGCAAGGCAACATGAGGCGGCGGCCACAGAACAGTGAACTCTGTGCTCAGTTGCATGCAGTGCTTGTGGGTATGTCAAGCAGAGAGAGCGCCTTGCTGAAGCTGCCGCTCTCCCTGGCATGATTGTCCAATGCGGCGGCTGCAGGCACATGCAGTCGCACACGCAAAGCGCAGCTCGACGTCTCACGCAGCGCTTTCCAAAAGTCTGCACCTTTTCGCACGACAGCCGCAGGCGGAAGGAGGCACGCGCATTGCTGGTGATGTCCAGCTTGTACTTGGCGTTGAACTCCTTGACGAAATGCTCGAAGAGCACCTCGTCGAAATTGCGGCCGCCCAGGTTGCGGTCCCACGCGTGCGCCAGCACCTGCAGCTGCCCCTTCTTGAACGCCACGATGCTGACCTGCAGCGCACACGTTCTTGTTCATTTATGTAGTTCGTGGACAGAGGCAGAGTGTGCAGCTGATACAAGGTGCTTGATATGCGCAGGCGCACTGAATCTTGCAGAGAGCCAGCACGGCACCTCAGGTGCACTTGCGGTTCTGCTTGCAAGTTGCCTGGAAGTTCGCATCGAGTCCTGCCAAGGTGAAAGCTCTCAAAGTCAGGCGGGGATGCATGATGGCCAGGAAGGCACCGTCACCTGCAGCGCCTGGTGGCCCATGTCCACAAAGGCGACGGTGACGGGGTCCTTCTCCGGCAGGTCGGTTTTGTAGATGCCGTACGCCAGGGCTGTGGCTGTGATCTCGTTCATGAGGCGCAGGCAGGTGAGGCCCGCGATCTTGCTGGACGCCAGCATGGCATAGCGCTCTGCCTGTCCCACAATCGGGAGAATCGCTGTCAGGCAAGGTGCGGGCAGGCGGCACATGATGGTAGGCAGAAGACACTGGCGTGCTGACCATGCAGAGTCGACAGCTTGTGTCTGAGCGGCAGCTTGCTTTCCACGGCATTGGCGGCAAGTTGTGGCAGCTGTGAGTCAGGAGAGCCGCCGCCGAGGGCCCACCTCATTGAAGAACACCGGTACGGTCACGACGCAGTCAGTGACCGGGTGCCCGTCCGCCAGCGCGATCTCCCGCTCGTCCACCAGGATCATGGCCATCAGCTGGATGGGGCTGAAGCTGGCGGGCTGGTTCAGGTACTGCACCTCCACCAGCACGCCGCCATCGGGGCCCTTCGACACCTTGAACGGGAACTTGGAGATGTCCGCCTGCACCTCCGGGTCGCTGAAGCGCCGCCCGATGAGCCGCTTGAGCTGCGACACCGTGTTCTTAGGGTTCACGGTGAGCGAGCCGACGGCGTCGGTGCCCAGCTGCCTGTTTTTGGCGGTGAACGACACCTGCAGGCGGCACCGCAGGCGCTACAGCAGATTTTCATCGTTTGAGATCGCGGGCTGTAATCGCAATATGACACGATGCACATTTCAAGCCACGAGCGTGATTCTCACCAGCGACGGCGTCTCGCGGTTGCTCTCTTTGTTGAGCAGCACATCGATGCCTCTCTTGCGAGCGACTGCCACTGTGCTGGTTTGCGACCCGATGTCAAATCCGGCGACAGACATGATTGCTGATGCCGATTGCACTAGACCGGAGGGCTGTGGCGAGACGCTTCAGAGGGGAAAACTGCGGAGCACTCGGAAGCCTGCGGGATCAATCGGCTGCTTGTGTGCTCTCCTCAAGCGGGTTAACAGATTTCAATGCTGTTGGAACCGTCGATTGAAGAGCATGAAATACAGAGTATCTTTTGGAAGACGTCAGCTGCGAAAGGCGACCGGTCCAGTGCACAGCGGCCTTCCAGAGGTTTCGCCGCAACTACGGTCCAAGACGACAAGAAAAACCCTGACTCGAAACGTTATAAATCACATGTCTGCTGCAGCTGCACTCCTCGCCTGATCCTGAACGCCAGGACAGGCCTTCAGGTGTGACTTGCTATACTGGCAGGAAAACTCCTGGGAACCATCAATGCCAGCCACTGATCAAAAAGGCACAGCCACTCGTGTGTGAGTAGTCCGGCCGGTGGCCCAGCTAGTCTTTGCGCTGCTGCTGCTGCGGGTCTCCTTGCATTCGTTGGCACATCGACGCGAAAAATACCATTTGCCTGAGACCTGCAGAACAAGAGAGGCATGTGGATGTCTGGTGAGCAAGGATCGTAAACAATAACGCCGCCGAGCACTCGGCTGCAGCGGGTGATGACAGTAGCATTTCATGATGATTGCGAGTGTCCATTAATGCCGCCACTGAGAAACTCGTAGATTTCTACCTTGAACTGAGGATGCTGACCCCTTGCTGGACGGTCCGTTTGGTGTCTGCCGTTCTGTATTTGTGATTAAACTGCTGGCAGCGCTTCTGCACTGCGGAAGCTTTCCGCTGGAGTCGCACAGCTTCTGCAGCCAATTAGGTTGACAATTACAAATGATCATCTGTCGATATAGTGGCAAACAGCACAGCGCTGAGTATCAGCACCACTTCACTCTAATAAGCACACTACAAGTGCAGAGATCACCTCGGCGCCTGTGGTCTTGTTGGTTCACGCCGCTGTACAGGAATGATTCAAGGTCTCGATGTATCAATCCGGGTTCATGCGCGTCTGCATGGAACTCATAGTCGCTGTCTGGCTGTCTCAGAGGGTGCCGCCACTGCGCTGACACCCAGGGTGGAGTTCGGCGCGCGGGCGATGCCATGTCGATGACTTCGCTGTAGTTATTACGGGGATAATCTCCAGCCTATTCGAGGCATCAAGAAGCGACAAAGCAACCTGTTTACAATGCTGCACCAGCTGGTCTCGGATGTATGATCGACAGGTTGACGGCAGCGCAGTGCAGCGGTTGTGTTGATATATTTATATTTCCGGTGTGTAACATCCGCAGCCGCATCATGCCTGTGTGCGCCATTTGCACCGAAATTGTCTACAATTGTCAACAATTGTCTATTTTGCCCAGCCTGCCCCCGTTCGATTGCAGGCTGCTTGGCTACACTCGGCTGCCTTGCTGACTAAACCCCAAACAGCAGCAGAAGCGTTAAGGACTCCTAATCACCTCGGATTGCCTGCGCTTTCGACACAGGCTGCAGCCAGCGCTGGCACAAGTGCGCGGCAGCGCACAGCGTGATACTGAGCAAAGTCATGGAGCTGGTCGTCGCGAACGCGGTGGGTCGGCCAGATTCGGGTGGCGAGGAGCCCGATGCAGGCGGTGTTTGGCTCAGTCGCCAGAGCAAAGACGCTGCCACATGCCGCTGGACCATCGCGCCGTTCAGCAAGGTGGGTGCAGGACGCATCAGGACGCCGTTGCTGGAGCGCACTGTCCGCTTCGAGCTGTCGGAGCAGCACACGACACTCGAAAGGCCAAACTGCAGATTGCCTTGCTGGGCGTTCACGGCTGCGTGCGCGCCGCAGGTGAAGCAGCGCACGCTGTGGAGCCGCTACTTCGAGGTCGGAGGCTATGACTGGAGGCTGCTGGTGTATCCCTCTGGCGACTCGCAGGCGCTGCCGGGCTATATCTCGCTGTACGTTCAGGTAGGCAGAGCGACACCGACGCCTGTGGCTTTCGCCCATCGTACTGCCTGCATTCTTGCTGAGAGACGCCTCGTTTGCTCTGTGCACGCTGCCACATTGCACGGAGCTGAGGGGCCGGTATCAGCGAAAGCCTCCGACAGCGATGGGGAGTCCGAGGAGCGGAGCGTGCGGCGCCGCGGCTGCTGGGACGGCAGCGGCGGTTTTAGTTGTGTGTCAGATAGCCAGCTGCACAGGCCTTCGTAGCGAAGCTGGCGTGGTATGCGCTGCCGGAGCCGACGCCTGCTGCCGCTGCGCCGCAGGTCACGGACCCGAGGGGCGCCTCAAACGGCAAGTGGGACTGCTTCGCCAGCTACCGCCTGGCGCTGGTGCACCCCGCCAGCGAGGCGAAGACCATAGCCCGCGACTCGTGGCACCGCTTCTCCGGCAAGAAGAAGAGCCATGGGTGGTGCGACTTCGCGCCGGCGGCAGCGGTGCTGGACCCAGCGCAGGGCTTTGCTGTCAACGACACGGTCGTTGTGTCGGCGGAGATCCTGGTGCTGAACGAGACGGTCTCGTTCACGCGGGAGGCGGAGCTGGCGAGCAGCGCCATCACAGCCATCGTGCCGGTGAGTTTTTGTGACAACGGTGTGGCCTGTGCCAGGAGCTGGGTGTGCTGCGGGTGGGCGGCGTAAAGGAGGAGGTGCCGCGGCAGCGGCGAGCTCGCTAGAGGGAGGCTGCCTGGAAGAAAGCGAGCTGGAAGGACGAAGGAGGCTGCATTTTTTGTCATCGGAGCGCAGTCAAATTCGAAAGGTCACCCAGGCATGCTGAGGGCTGACAGCTCTGATGCAGCAGGTGGGCAACGCCGGCTCGGACGCCAGCACCAGCGGCCGATTCACATGGCGGGTGCACAACTTCCCGCTGTTCAGGGAGATGATCAAGGCGCAGAAGATCATGAGCCCGGTGTTCTCGGCGGGCGAGTGCAGCCTGCGCCTCAGCGTGTACCAGTCGTCAGTGGGCTCCATCGACTACATGTCCATGTGGTGAGTCTGAACAGCAGGTTGCACTGCATGAGGACCAGCGCACTGAAGGGCAGCGCATGCATGCCTTGACATGTCTGCTAAATTCTGATTGGACATGTAGCCGGAGGGCAATGGCTGCTTTGGAGCACGTCAAGCATACAGATCACAGACCTTGGAGGCAGCTGCAGCCTGGAGACAGGCATCACGAAGGCGGAGGCTAGCTGGCGGAGGAAGCTGGCTGACAGCATGGCGCCTTGGATCTGCTGGAAAATGCGGCGGCATGACAGCGCCTGAACTGTCTGTTCATGCAGCCTGGAGAGCAAGGACACGGACCGCAGCGGCCCCAACGAGCGCACCTGCTGGCTGCTCTTCCGCATGAGTGTGCTCAATCAGCTGCCCGGCGGCAAGCACCGCTATCGGGACTCCTACGGTCGCTTCGCCGCGGACTCTAAGTCAGGGGACAACACCAGTCTGGGCTGGAACGACTTCATGCCCGTTGCCGAGTTCCTGGACCCGGAGCTGGGCTACACCGTGGACGAGACGGCGGTCTTTTCCGCCTCCTTCCACATCATCAAGGAGTCCACCACCTTCACGCGCAACCTGGACCGCGGCGGCAGCGCGCTCAAGCGCCCCAAGTCCAAGGCGAGTTGTGGTCGTGCTTGTAAGTTTTCTGGTGATGTTCCTCCGGCATGAAGAGGCAGTGATGGAGAGGGCCACTGCCGCGATGGCGGAGCAGAGAACTTGCGGCGGCAGATCCAGCAAGCTGGCGGGTTCACAGGAGGAGCAATGGCGCCTGGAACAAATGGGGGGAGATTGGGGAGGCATGCGGACAGCGTAACAACGAGCCTGACATCAGACAATCGGGCGCAGGGCGGCGGACCGGGCGACGGCTACTCGGGGCGCTTCGTGTGGCGCATCGAGAACTTCACGCGGCTGAAGGACCTGCTGAAGAAGCGGAAGATCACGGCGCTGTGCATCAAGAGCCGCCACTTCCAGATTGGCAACCGCGACTGCCGCCTCATCGTCTACCCTCGAGGTGGGCTGGCTGATCTGCTGCACTGTGAGCTGCCTTGCGCGCAGTTGGCTAGTGCTGGTCGCCAATGCAAGTTTCAAACTGCTAGAAGTGCAGTCAGAGGCAGTCAGAAGAGAAATCATTGCTTGCCCGCGACGGGCGGTGCACAGGTCTCCATCGCACTCTGCCCCATCCTCTGCTGACCTGAGCATGTAAGACAAAACATGATCCGCCTTCTGCCTTGCTGCCTGCAGGCCAGTCGCAGCCGCCGAACCACCTGTCCATGTTCCTGGAGGTCACGGACCCGCGGCAGGGCTCCAACGACTGGTCCTGCTTCGTGAGCCACCGGCTCACGGTGGTGAACCAGAAGGCGGAGGACCGTGCCGTGGCGAAGGAGTCGCAGAACCGCTACTCGCGCGCCGCCAAGGACTGGGGCTGGCGCGAGTTCGTGACGCTGACCAGCCTGTTCGACCAGGACGCCGGCTTCCTCGTGCACGACACCGTGGTCTTCTCCGCTGAGGTGGGTGTAGGGTTTAGCTTCCAGGAGATGCCTCATGCTCGTTGGAAGAGAGGAACGGCTGCGTCGGGTGCTGCAGGGCTCAGCACCAGTCTGCTTTGCAAGGCCCTCTGCTGGCATGCCTTGCACGGTGGTGTCATCCTGCAAGAGCACCTCCGCCTCTTGAGAGGATGCAACGGCAGCATGCTGTCAAGAAGAGCAGCATAAGCCGGCCCTCTTGGGAACTGGGTCTCGAGTCGTACATCTCCCTGGCTTGCAGGTGCTGGTGCTCAAGGAGTCGACGGAGGTGCAGGAGATCGCGGTGACGCCGCTGTCGCTGGCGGACGAGGTGGCAGAGGCGCTGTCGGCGGCGCCGCCGGCAGAGCCCCCCGGCACCTCGCTCAGCACGTGCCCGCCGCCGGCGGTGCCTCCGGCAGACCGCAGCGCCGGGCCGGCAGCGCAGGTCCGACATGTCTCATGATGTACATGTCTAATAACCATCGTGCACATAACAGGGCATGGTTCATGGTGCCTTTCTAGTGCTGGCTGGGAAAGAAGTGCTGGTCGTCTGGGAGCTGCAAGGTGGTGATCAGCGTTGCCGCTGTGTGCAACAGGGCAAGAAGATCAAGTTCACGTGGCGCATCGAGAACTTCGTGGCCTTCAAGGAGATCATGGAGACGCGCAAGATCTTCAGCAGGTCAGTCCTTTGGCCGGGCTGAGCGTCAATGCAGTTGTGGAGTCAATGCAGCTGTGGAGTCAGCTGACATCTGGAACATGAGAACCACCTACTGGATGCTGAGTGACATGAGAGCAGGCAACTTTCAGCACAGTCGTAAGGTCCGGTCGTCAGCGGCAGCTGGCAGCTTGTGGAGACGTAACCAGCCTGGCGACATGCCAAGCATCGACATGACGCACCCTGCTGGGCAGGTACTTTGCGGCGGGGCCGTGCGAGCTGCGGCTGGGCGTGTACGAGTCTTTCGACACGCTGTGCATCTACCTGGAGAGTGATGCGCTGGTTGGCGACCCCGAGCGCAACTTCTGGGTCAAATACCGGTGAGCAGAATGCTAAATCGCCATGTCCATGCAATGGTGTTGCCTTCCTTTGCTAGTCTCTCGTGGGTCTGTACTAGGGCTGTGCTTGCAAGGCATTTGCAAACACACCTGCTGATGATGGTGGTCGAGCAAGCTGCCTTCCAGCGAGATGCTTGGTTTCATGGGGGCCTGAGGCGAGGTCCGCTAACCTTTCGCTGGTCTGCTGCGGCTCTGACACGTGGATGCTCCTGCCCGTGCAGCATTGCGGTCATGAATCAGAAGCGGCCGGAGCGCACGGAGTGGAAGGAGTCCGCCATCTGCACCAAGTCTTGGAACAACTCGGTGCTGCAGTTCGTCAAGGTGTCGGACATGTGTGACCCGGATGCCGGCTTCCTGCACAAGTGCGCTCCTGCTTCTCCTCTTGCATTCCCCTCCCGATGTCCTGGCTTACTGACTTGAAACACGCTTGGCTTTGTGAATGCGGATTCTGTGGCAGCCGTATGTAGCACTGCCTGCAGCTGCTTCTCCTGTTGCAGCCATGCATGATGCTGACTGCATGTCCCTGCTCCATTTGGATGAATGCTCGCCGCCTTGCTGCAGGGACGGCGTGGTGCTAGCGTGCGAGATCCTGGACTGCTGCCCCTGGTTCGAGTTTGCGGACCTGGACACGTATGTGTCGGACGAGGAGGGCGATGGCGTGTCCACTGCACCCGACTCCGCCGTCGGCACCGACGACTCTGGCCTGGACGACGCCAGCAGGTGTGGCTTGCTAGAGGAATTTCCAGGGTTTGGGTTGAGTGCACGAGGGAAATGGAAAGAGGTCGGAATGGCGGAGGAGGCCTATGCCCACAGCTGTAAGGACTGCTGCAGCTACCACGCCTGGCATATCCTGCAAGGCGAAGCTGCTCCTTTTCATGGGCGTTGAAGCGGCAGCGCAGCAGCCGTTTAGCGTTGCCGTTCAAGTTTCACTTTTCAGCAATGACCCCAACTCGTGTTTTTTTCACGTCCGCAGCAGCGACAGCGAGGAGGAGGTGCTGCGGGGCATGCTGGCGCGCGCCGGCGTGCAGCTGGGCTCCGGCGATGAGCCGCCAACGCTCTTCGACAGCGTCGGTGCGTGTGCCTTTGGACAACACCTGCAGACGAGAATGAGACGCACTGCGCCCTGGGATGCAGTGTCGCATCCCTCTATGCATGTGCATGAGAACCCGGACGATTCATCTTCCGTTCCAAGCTACAGCTGAACTGCCTCATGACCATGGCGTGAGCGGCCTGAGTGGGAAATGTGTGTCTGCCGTCAAAACAGGGGCGACGCAGGCGACTCTGCGGGACCGGGTGCTTGCGGACTCGGAGGCGGTCGCGGCGCTGCTGGCAGGCCTGCACCTGTACGTGCGGGACACCTTCAAGGTGCGGCGGCTGCTGCAGCCCACGGCGGTGGCCGCCGACCGCGCGTCTGCCGCCGCCGCCGCAGCAGCAGCAGCCGCAGCCGAGCCGCCGGCAGCCGACGCTGCCGCCGCGCCGTTTGGCGAGGAAGCCGCCGCATCCGGCGGCGCAGCCGGGGCGAGCGATTCGGACACAGCTGGCAGCGCAGACGACGGCGCCGAGGCAGGCAGCCAGCAGGAGGCGGCCGAGCGGGAGCCGGCGGCGCCGCGGCGGCCGCCGGCGACGGGGCCTAGTGTGCTGAGCGTGCTGATGGGCGTGAAGCCGCTGCAGCACGCGCTCATCGACCTGCTGATGGACCTGATGGTCACCGCATGCCAGAACGCGAAGAAGGTGGAGCTGGGCCTGCTGCTGCCGCTCGACCGCCAGCAGCCCGCTCGCCAGCAGCCCTCAGGTGAGTGTGCTGCAGTGTTGGTCACCCGACATCCATCCTGACTTTTGTCTGTGTGCATGCATAACTATGCCACTGATTGATCATGTGGCATCATTCGCATCATATGCTGTGGGCTCAGCTCTGTAGTTGCCCTCTCTGCCATTTGTTTGTCGTGCCCACCTTCTGAACCTATGCATTGACCTATTCACCCAGCCAAGCGGGACCTGAAGGCGGCGCATGCGCGGAGCCACAGCCACGGCGACCACGCAGCGGCACACGCGCATTCCCACCCGCACGGGCACGCGCACGGGCACCACCACCACCCGCAGCAGCATGACCCGCGGTCGGGTGATTACGCAGCGGACTGCAGCAGCAGCGCGGTTGGCCCCGCGCCCGGCGCGGCGCAGCTGGCGCGGCAGGTCAGCTCCGCTGCGCCCAGCGACGCTGGCGGCGCGCCGCCGGCGCTCGCCGCGGCGCCCTCCGGCAGCCTCAGCGAGGGTCGCGGCTCCGCCGGCAGCGAGGCGCCCGCGGCGCCGGCGACGCCGCCGGCGACGCCCATGCCGCATAAGGCCATCAGCGCTGGCGGCCTCGCGGCGGCAGCGGGCGCCGGCGGCCGCGGCTCGGCGCTCTCCGCGGGCACCCCCTGCAGCTCGGCGGCGACGTCGGTCGCGGCGCACGACACGCCCCGCTCCAGCAATGTGGACGGCCACGACGCCGCCGAGCCCTCCGGCGCGGCGCTGGCATCGGAGGGGCTCGCCGGCGCGCTGGCAGCCACGGCGTTGGCGGCGGCTGACGCAGCGGCGGCGGACTGCTCGGACCTGGCGATCGTGCCGGCCGCCGGGCCAGATTCTGTGGCGGAGGCGCGGCAGCAGCAGCAGCGGGCGGCAGACGGCGGGCCGCCGGGCGATGCCTTTGACATCTGGCCGGACACCGAGGAGGTGCTGCAGCAGATGGTTGCGTGGCTGGCGGGCCTCGACACCGGCGTGTGCCAAGGCCGCGCCGCCAGCGAGCCCGCCGCCGCGCGCAGCCGCTCGTACCTATCGGTGCACAAGGTCGCGGCGCTGCTTGCAGGTGAGCCTCCTAGCTTGGCATGGAGACCTCTAAAGACATCGAGGTGGAGCAGTGGTGCTCGACTTTGAGGCAGTGGGAGAGCACTGTCACAGCAGTTTTGAGGCACATTTGACAACGGACTGCGGCTGCGCTGGGCTGGCAGACTGGAACCTGGTAAAGCAGGGACATCTTGAGCGCCCCTTGCCTGAAAATTTCAAGCCTACCATCTTCGACAAACGTTCTCAAACGAGGATTTACCTGCCATGCAGTGGTGCCCCGGGCGCTGCAGGCGGAGGTGGTGATGCTGGTGCCCAAGCTGGTGGAGATGGGGGAGCACACCGCGGCGGCGGGGGCGCTGCTGGGCCGCCTGGCGGAGGCCGCCCGGGAGGGCGCCGACATGGAGGCGGCGCTGCGCATGCCCGTCCTCGCCGCCCTGGGCCGCCTGCGCATCGACCCCGCCGTCGCGGAGAAGGTCCTGCGTGCCGCGCTCGAGGTGGGTTTCAGTCTGGGAGGGGACAATCTGAGGTCGGAAACGTGTGACATCTTGGGTTAAATGTCTAGCTCAGCCTGAAGGCGGACTTGGCATGGGAAGCAAAGCAAGATGAATACGGAGGCAATTCCTCCTCGAGGGGCAAGGCTTTCCAAGGACGAAAGTTTTCAGGTTGCTACTGCTGCAGTGTCGTGCACCCGGCTAATCACACCAAGCCCTTGTTGACACGCCTGCCTCTTGTGTCATCACAGGCGCTGCCGATGCTATTGGGGGCAGAGCAGCCTGATGCAAACAAGTCCCCCCGCCTGTGTGCCTCCTTCGTCAACAATTTCAATCATTCTACTTGTTCTCCGACAGGCGCTGCCGATGCTGTCGGAGGCGGAGCTGCCGCCAGCGGTGGGCCTGGTGCTGAAGCTGGCCAGCGAGTCGCCGTTGGCGCGCGCGCCCGCGGTGCGCTGCGTGCGCGGCCGCGTGCGATCCGCCGCGCCCGGCGCCGCCGGCGGCACCCTGGACGCGATGCGGCTGGCGGTGCTGCAGCACCGAGACGTCGCCTTCGCGGTGCTCGCCGACATCGACGCCGACGCCAAGGGCGCCAAGCCCGCCGCCGCGCCCGATGCCCAGGTGTGCTCCCAGGGCTGGCTTGCTGGCTGTCCTCGGCTCACCCCTGGCGTCTCAGATGCAGTGCGGCGGGAAGATCCAGCAGGAAGATCCGCGGCATCCTGCCTCTTCAGCCTCTCGAACCAGTGGATACTGTACAGGAGGGCAAAGGCGCAAGGCATTGACAAGCCGTGGTCGCATCAGTTTGTTCTATGATGCATCACGTGCATAGCTGGCACACTTGGTGATCGCCGCGGTGACAGCTTTGCCAATGGTTGTGCGTTTTTTCGTGCAGGAGAACGGCCCGGCGCCCGCGCCCGACGCGGCCAGCAACGCGGATCTGGAGGTGCTGCTGGACCTGCTGGCGGTGCCTGACCTGCGTGCTGAGGTGCGCTTTTGGCCTTCTCAAATTTTGATTGGCCTCATCCTGAGTTGAATGCTGAAGCTGTGACCTTCGGGTATGACAGGCTGACACTCCATGCTGTGGGGCCGCAAGCTATGCGCGGGTGGGTTGGCGATGACATGCTACATATGGTAGATCGCTGAGTGTCTGCATGGCGATTACAAACAGGCGGAGCGGGTCCTGGAGCGGTGCGTCGCCAAGGGTCTGGTCACAGACAGCGCGGCGGCGGCCGCTTTGGACAGGCGCCACGCCGCCCGCAGCGCCAGCAGCGGTGCCACGCCGGCGCAGCAGCCGCAGCAGCAGCGGCAGCCGCCGCCCGGCGGCAGCGCGCCCAGCGACGCGTCAGGTGAGGGACGGCTCCTCAGTTGTGTGCAGAACTCACCAAGGGGCAGAGGAGCGCGAGATGCTGCCATAGCTGAAGTGCACAGGTGCCCAGTTGTGCACTGAGGCGGCGGTCAGCAGACTGGCCAACTCGTCTGCTGTTTTGAATGCGCTCCATCGTTGCAGTCGTAGCTCAGCCCGTGCACCAGCAGCTACCAGGGGAGGTTGGTTGTTGGCGTCTGAATAGCCCTAATTCGCGCATGTGCAGGCGCAGCGCCGGCCCCGGGCCACTACAGCATGCTGACCGCAACGGACGACTTTCCGACGGTGCTCGCCATTGCGGAGTCCATGCTCGGCAGCCGCGCCGTGCGCGTTCGCACCTTTGCGGCCGGGCTGTACGCCGCGCTGTTTGCGCTGTATGGCGGCGAAGAAGGCGCGCGGGAGCGGCTGTTGCGCGGCCTCGTCAGCCGTGCGGCGGCGGCGCCAGCCTCCAATGCCATGCCCCCTGCAAAGGTCCGCATCACGGCCATCTATCCTTCTGCAGCGGGTGGTTCCTGCTTTGCAAATCTGCGCAAAGATGCTGGATAGGAAGTTGTTGGTGGCGGCCATCTAGCTCCTTCGGTTGCTTTGTCAACTGTGAAGTGCACGCTTCTGCCCTCGCTTGAAACATTGGATCTGCACTTGCGCAGGAGGGCAATGAGGCGGCGTCACTGGGCACCGGCAAGAAGGGCAAGGCGGCAAAGGCGGCGGCCGCCGCGGCCGCAGCCGAGGCGGCGGGCCCGGAGGCGGCGGCGGCGGCGCAGGAGGTGCTGCTGGCGGCGGTCGACGGGCAGCCGCCGCGCATGCATGCCACGCTGCGCCTGCTGCTGCAGGCGGCCCAGTCTGCTGCCCAGCAGGTGGGGGCACGGCGCGAATGTTCACGATCTGACAATGCCTCCCTGAGTGACTTGCGCTGATCAGGCAGGCCGCCACAAACCAACTGCACATTTGGTCAAGCCAGTGCGCCGAACACGTCATGCAGGATGCAGCCAACCCAACCCAGCAGCTTTCGAGTGCCACGCACCTGCGCCACATTCTCCAGCCTTTCACCGCCTTACAAACTCTGTCGCATTGTCACAGGCGGAGGTGCTGCGGCGGGCGGTGCGGAGCGCGGAGGACGTGACGGACCGCGCGACCGCCGCGGGGCGCGAGGCGGCCGCCAAGGCGCAGCGCGAGCGCCGCGGCGTTGACGAGCGGTGCGCCGAGGCCGCGGCTCAGCTGGCCCGCGAGCGCTCAGACCGCAAGGCCGACGCCGCGTCATTCGCTGAGGAGCGCAAGGACCTGCAGGTGCGCTGTTCTAAGTTATTGTTTCAAACAGAACACGAAAGGAAGTGTTAAAAAGTATTTTCAGAACGCGTGTTTGCCGCGGAGCGCGGTGAGCTGCAGGTGCGCGGCGCGCTGGGCCGTGAAACCTTACTGATGGACAGCTGGTGTTGTGTGTTACCTGTCAAAGAGTGCAGCGGCCAGGGAGTGCAGTTGTGCTGGGGCGCTGGGGTGCTTTGCAGACGACGACAGGCGGCATCGCGGCCATGGTTCGCTTCCACGCGGAAATGCTGCTGTGGATGCCGTGCATTCTCCTGACTGAAGGGATCTATGGTTGCTGCGACCGCTGCCAAATGGTAGCAGACATGCATAGCAGACATGCATGGGCGCACAGGCTAAGGAGCTGAGTTTCGAAGTGCATTGCATGAAACCTTGGTTTGTGCTTTTGAAAAAGATCAAACATTGATTGTACGGAAGTCCTGTTGTCTTGCTGCCACAGGCGAAGCTGCGCAACATGGAGAAGCAGGTGGAGTGGGTGAAGGCGGAACGCGACGAGCTGACCGCCAACGCCGGCAGCGAGGCCCGCGAGCTGAGCGCACGTCTCAAGGAGGGCGAGGCGGCGCTCGCACGCCTCAAGGTGGGTCCCCGCTGCTCCCGGTCCCTGCCCAGTTGGACGGCAGGCGGTGCACAAACCAGCCGGCAAAAGCGGAGGTGACGAGCAAAGCTGGTGCGACTTCCCTGAAGGCAAACACGATGAGACTCGTCAGCTCATCCCTGTCCCAACCCTAAACTTTCCAGAATGGCAGCACATGCCGCTCGACTGCCGAGCCTGTTTATGATGCGCCCTGCGCAGGCGGCGCGGCGAGACGACGCGAAGCGGGCGCAGCGGGACAAGGCGACGGCGGCGGAGCGCCTCAAGGAGGCCAAGGCCGCTGCGGCGCGCGCCGCCGACGAGGCCGCCGCCTCCGCCAGCGCCGCCACCGCCGCCGACGGCCACGAGGTGAGTCCTCAGAAGGCGGCTGGAACGCAAATTGCCTGCTGATGATGGGTGTTACTACCACGACCGCAGTTCTATATGCATTGCAGACTTGACACCTTCCTGTTAATTCTTGAAACGAATTCAAAGATTGACGGAGAAGTCGTGCTTGTCTGCAACATTGCCACAGTCTCAATTGGCAACCGCACGCAATAGTCGAGCCCAGCAGTTGCACATGGTGTGCTGCGACCCGGAGGCAGCCTGCACATACATGCTGCAGGCCCAGTCAGCCCCGGGGTGTGGACACGCATGTTCATCACACGTGCTGTAACCTGCCAGAGAAGTCAACAAAGCATACATCTTCAAATGTCTATTCCGGCGCAGGGGCGGCTGCAGGAGGCGCAGAAGCAGGTGGCGGCGGAGCGGGACGCGGCCAATGCGCGGCAGGAGGAGGTTACCCGCTGCAAGGCGTACATCGAGACGGTGGAGGCCAAGCTTCGCGTGCACGGCGAGTACATCGGCCAGCTGGAGTCCTCGCTGTCCGATGCCCAGGTGGGGGCCCCTTGAATAAATACTGAAGCGCCCTATCCACTCGAGTGTATATATATTCCGGCGGAACGAGCATCTGGAGTCATCGCTGTCCGATGCGCAGATGGTGTATCATGATGTATGAGAACTTATCGACGGCAGCATACCTCCAGCAGGCATTGTACCATGCATCTCTGGGGTGCAAATGCATTGACGTGACGTGCTCTGGCAGCAGGCCATGCCAGAGCCAAACCCAAACCGCAAGAGCTGTGCAGTGCTGGCACGGGTCATGCTGTCAGACAGCCAGCAGTCAAGCCTGTGCTTGTCGCAAAGTCGGCCGCCTCCTGCCGCACCTTGGCTGCAAAATTTTCTGTAGGCCTGGAGCACGCAGACAACTCCTGCTGGTGAGTCCCCAGCTGTCTGCCCACGGAAGTGTTTAATCGTGGTACCCCTGGCCGCAGGCGCGCATCGGGCCGCTGATGGGCGCCGGGCTGCAGCAGCTGCCGCCCGCGGAGCTGGACGCGCTGGCGCGCGTGCATGAGGCCGGCCTGCGCCGCGTGCACGACCTCCAGGTCTGTTTGACGCCTCTTCCTCCCTGCATAGCCCAAACACCAGGCAATGGTCAGATGCTTGATCAAATGATTGTTTGTTTGATCAAATGATTGTTTGTTTCCGTGCTGCTGCTGCAGAAGCCGTGAGGCTGCAGGGGCAACCGCATTTCGTGCTTGCTTTCACACGATCAGCAACACCACGTGACGACAAAGTGACTCGGACGAACAGCGCCTGCATGCTCGTCTGCAGGCGCAGCGGCGGCACGAGGAGGGCGCCGCAGCGGCGGCCACCTCGGTGGTGTCCAGTCTGGGCGCCCTCTGCAGCGTGTCCTCCGTGGAGAGCCTCGCCAGCGGCGCCGCCTCCGTCACCTCCTCCGGTGCGCTTCTGATGACATTCACTGCTCATGTGCTGGCCCTCTGCAGATCGCCCACCTACAGGAGCATTGCCACCTGCCAGCTGTCCTTGAGCTACAGCTGCTTGCCATGCCTCTGATGGGATGCGCTTGTCAGGACCACAGGGCCCTTGATAACCTCACTTGTGAAGTCACCAACAGAAGCAAGCAGCTCTGAATAAATTTCCTGTTGCTCTTGCAGGTGGGCAGACGACGCCAGCGCCCGGGCACCACCCCAGCCAGGGGCGCCCGCCGCCCGCCCCACCGCAGCACGGCCGCAAGACGGCGCCACCTCTGGGCGCCTCTGCGCCGCCCGCCGCCTCTGCCGGCTACTATCCTGGCGGCGGCGGCGCCAACGCCGGCCCTGTCAGCAGCGGCGGCGGCGGCGCCCCCAGCGACGCGCAGCCAAATGGCGGCGTTGGCGAGGCTCCCGGCGTCGCCGGCAACGGTGGCGGCCCCAATGGCAGCATGCCGCACGCCGCGAGCGTGCCACCGGGAGGTTTCATGGCGAACGGGCACCCCGGCGGCCGCAGCGGCTTCCCGCCGCGCCCCGACTCGCAGCTGCCGCCGCAGCAGTATGCGCCGCACCTGGGCCCCGCGCAGGCTGGCCTGCCCAACGGGCTGCTGTCGGGCACCGGGCTGCTGAACGGGCACCACCGCACCAACAGCACCGGCAGCCACCAACTCTGGTAGAGATTTGCGCCCTAGCAGGGTGGCAGCGGCTGCTGTCGTGCTTGAATGTGGCCAGCTGGTGCAGGGTGTGTCGGACTGTGCAGTTTGCGTGTGTGCTTTTGAGCATCCCTCTTGTACAGCTCCGTGGTCCGGGCTCTGTCGTGTCTCGAGACTGTGGTGGGTACAGAGTCCGTTGATGCTGCAATCTCTTGCGGTGACTGGCCAGCCTAATGGCTTTGTTGGAGCGGCTGCGTTCCGCTCTTGTGCTTGGCCGTGGATGATGAGACCCGCATGGTGCCAATTGTAACTTGGTACAGCACAGACACATATGTTACCTCAGGTTCCACCCTCGGAGCGCTGCATGAACACTAGGTATCCAGTATGGCAGAGACAGTGCTCGCACGTCAGTAGTCCACCCTCTTGCCGGATTTCCGGTCACTCTTCTTCATGGACTTCATCTTCTTGGTCTGCAGTCGGTTCTCGTTTGCCTTTTTCGCCCTGCGCACAGCAGTCCCACGTTGATAAGTCACCGCAGCTGCGTTTCATGATGCATGGTGGTGGCTTCAACCTAGCAGAGCCTTGGACCTGCTTTGGAGGACGAGCTCAAAGAAGGTTCAACAGAACTCCAGATTGTGACTGTCGGCGGGGTTGGGACACACTGTTTGGCGAGCTTCTTCTTCTTCACCGGGTCCTCCTCGATGGGCTGCACCGCCAGCGCCGCGCTGTCTATAAAACTCTGCAGCTTCTGCAGCGCGTCCTCCATGTTGCCCCTACGCAGATTGCAAACTTGATCAATCGACACGTCGTCGCCTGCCGCAGATGCTGCGCTACAGTGGCTGAGCAGCAAGCACATCAGTCGCATGTGAGGGCGGGATCCTCTGCCGAGTCCGCAGTAAGCAGTGAGCCACCTCAGGGTGCGGAGCTCTGTTGCGAGAAGCAAATGTGGAAGCACCACGGCATGTGGTAGCAGATGCATCAGGCTCACCCCTGTGTCCGCGTGCGCTGTGATGTGACCACTAGCTCGCCCTCGCCATTGATGCGGTTCTTCTCCTGCATACGCCAACATTCGAAACTCGTCAGAAAAAAAGTGTGCACTCTGCCGGGATGCTGTAGCTGGTCAAACAAATTCAGCAAAATGCACGCGCGCAGCCAGCTGCCTGCGGGTGGTTTCCAGCAACAGATGCTTGCACAGCCACTGCCACTAGAAATGCACCCGGGCACTGACACTCGTCCATCACATACCGCCTCGCGCAGCGCCTCTTTTATGTCATCGGGCAGCCAGGCTGCGCTGTTCAGATTCAGTCGCAAGTCCACCTGCAGGAGAAAACATAAAGATCAGGATACTTGCCCGCTGGCGAGCCCACAGGATCCCTGACCTGTGCTGGTCGGTGCTGGTCGCATCTCTCTGGTCAATATCATTGCGGGCATCGCCGCTCTAACGTTATGCAGCTTCCGACTCGCCTTTGTGCTGACTTTGTTCACGTTCTGGCCGCCGGCGCCGCTGCTCCGCACAAAGGAGAACTCCACGTCGTCTGTGCCGTGGAAGATACGTAAACGAGCCGCACGCCTTCTCAATGTTTAATGTCGGCGAAGCATGAAAGGCACGTGGAGCATGATGTGAGCCAGGTCAAGGCCCACCTCTGGAGATACGCTTCACGAGGTTCTCTGCGCTCTTCTTCTTTGCCGCGCAGACTGTGCTGGCGTGCAGCTGCCGCTGGCCGCTGATCCTCGGCGCCATGCCGAGCGGGCGCGCCAGCAGCGGCAGCAGCCTAGAGTGCGCGGGAGCGTCGGTTCTGCTGAATGGCGACGGGCCTTGCTGCGACAGGGCCGCCTGCGTGCAGGACAGCTGCCGCCGCGGTGCGGACCGATCGCCGAACGCCCCGTGGAGGCTGCGCAGGCACCTGCCCGCCAGGCCCTGCCTCAGTGGCCATGCGCCAAGCTGCAGGCGTTGCAAGCCGCGCAGGCAGGCGCTCGTGGACGCCATGGTGGTGCTGTTCATACGTCCCCGCTGGTGTGAAAATGAAAGCGAGCACAACACAGGCAGGCGATGCTGCCGACCGCGCAAAATGTAATAAATTAGGCCTTTGGTACAGCCTGCGAGCCCAGCAAACGTGCTGCTCGTCAATTGCACCTGGCCTGCAGCGATGAATGGCAAGAGGTTCGGCAAGGTCGGCGGCGCCTGCTTTCAGCGCAGCAAGGTGGGATCTCATGCATGCAAGATGATGCAAGCTATGATGCTGTGGAAGCGGCGCAGCCTGCAGCAGCTCCTGATAGTGCCACGGCGGCATCAGTCATTCACAGCACAGCACGCTTGGAAATTGCGCCGTGCTATGTGTTGACCACTTCACATAAATAGCTACTTGTCGTTGCATTTTATACCCCAGAAGCTGCTCCCATACAAATCTGGCATACATCGTCGCTGGGCGTTGCAGCTTGCTGTCAACCTTGTCGACTTGCCATCCGGGCTTTTTCGAATCCAGGTTGAACACTCGAGCACGGTATGCCGCAGCAGAAGCGCAAATCGACGTCCTCAAATCGGCTGACAGCTCCCAATAGCAGCAAGGCTGCCTCCCGCTTCGTCAGCTGTCCGGTTTGCAGCGCCACCGTCGCGGCTTTTTGCATCAACGAGCATCTGGACTCTGCGGAATGCGGCTCTCAGCCTGCGCCTGACCGCAAATCGCAGGCAACAAACAGCCGCAGCGATAGGATGATTGGCGCAGCGCAAGCAGCAGCAGCGGAATGTTTCCCCGCCACGCCGCTGGTGTCGATACGGCAGCACAACTCAGGCTCGCCTGCAGCATTGCCTGGGACGCCGCCTTCAGCGGCTGGTCCCGAGGGCACTGGGGAAGGCCTGCTCGGGGGGCGCCCCAAAGCCAGCAGCGAAGCCCAGCGCGACACGCAGTTCACCAGCCACCCGGCACAGCTGACGCCGCCCCGGCAGGGCGCGGCGGCGTCGCAGCCCCGTGCCCCCGCACAGCTAATGCCACTGCGGCAGGGCGCGGCAGCGCAGCAGCTGCCCGCCACGCCCGCCGCCTCGCCGCCGCAGGCGCCGACGGTGACGGCTGGGCCGTCAGCAGCTGCAGCAGCTGCAGCGCTCTCGGAGCCCGTTTCGCCGTTGCCGGCGCCGCCGCGGTCGTTGGCGACGCTGCTGTCGGCGCCGCCGCCGGTGGCGTTACTGCGGCGGTCCGATGGGCGCAAGGTGGCGCTGTCGGATGCGCAGCTCATGGAGCAGGTGCGAGATACATCTGACATTTGCTGTCACCTAATCAGTGATTTCGAGTGATTACTTTTTCTCGCCATTTCAACATTCTCACTCATGGTGGTTGATTTTTCGAGCAGGCGCCCGTGGAGCTCGTGCGTAACGCGCTGCCGCTGACGCTGGCCAACGAGCTGCTGCAGGTCCGCTTTTGGTTGCCCTGTGCTTCAAGATGCTTCGGTGCTGTGAAGATATCATGGCATCGCTTTGAGTTGTTGCTGTGGCCTTAGCTTCCCATCGACAGCATGGCGAGGACGAAGCCTCACTCTGCGCATGCTGTGCTGCGCTACAGGTCATGCTGCGCGACGCCGAGGGGTGGGAACAGCCCGTGTGGCACATCTTCGGGCAGAGGCATCTCGCGCCACGGAAGTCGGCCTACTTCGAGCTCGCGAACCAGCAGGCAAGTTGCCGCACCAATGCATTCGAATCTTTGGTCCTCTGCATGCGGTGACTGCAAGATGCGGCGTCCCTGCGGACACAAGATTGTGTGCAGGGGCTGAAGGACCTGAGAGACGTCAGCGACTATACTGACGGCAACAGCGTCCTGATAAACTCGTTTTTGATCATGCCCAATATGAAGGCAGCAGGCCAGTCAAATATGCGTGTCTGTGCGCAGGGGCTGAAGGTCTCTGAAGGGCCTGAGCCATGTCATCGCCAGGTTTAACACGCATGTCCTATCAAGAAAAAAGGCTGATCAAGTGTCTCTGCATAGGGGCTGAAGGGCCTGAGCGACTACACAGACGGCGACAGCGCCGCGGACGTGTCCGTGAACGTGGAGCAGCGTGAGGTGCCGGGGTGCCTGCAGCGCGCTGCCGGTCTCATCGACGCGCATGTCAACCGCCTGGCCGCGGCCGCCGGGGACCGCCCCCTGCACGCAGCAGACAGGTGACATCAAACGTTACTTGATCAGGGGTGCGTTCAGAACATCTCTTCACCTCCTAGTCGTTACGTGCAGACTGCTGGTTTCAAGTGCCTGCGTGTAATGTGACCAACGATGTTTCGAATGGTGGCTTTGCAGGCAGGGCTGGGCGGCCAGCTACTGCTTCGGCAACTTGTACCGAGACGGGCAGGTGAGGCTGAGAAGCATTCCTTGCCAACCATTCCCGCGCCCCTTGCTGAACCATTGCGACAATGTGCGAAGAGTCGGGACTTCGTCGCCGCGCGCTCAAATGTGTGCGATGCCAGCAACGATGCTGCTGAAATGGCTTTCGTTTGTTTAAACTGTTAACTTCTCAAATTTGCTGTGCATCACCACGATGAGCAGGACACGTCTGGCGCGCATGCCGACCGGCTGACGCTGCTCGGCACGCGGCCCATCATCGCATCGCTGTCGCTGGGCGCCGCGCGGCGCTTTGTCGTCCGGCGCGCCGTGGCGGCCGCCGAGAAGGTGTCTGTTTTGCACTGACAGATTCCCAGATGCTTATGGTTACAGGGCACATGGGTGGTACAGATTTCAGAAATGTGGTTTCTGCGTCTGACTGGATTAACAACACACAACATTCCACCTGAAATCCCTTCGGCAGGCGGCGCCGGAGCCGACGTCCCGCAAGCGAAACAAGGCCAAGGCGCCGCAGCCGGCAGTGGACGTCACCCTCCAGCACAACAGCCTGCTCATTATGTGGTGGGTGTTGTGGGTTTCCAACTCTCAAAAATCTTGAGTTTCTTGCGCTGCTACAAATTTGCAGCAAATTGGCAGCAAATTGCTGACGATGGCAAAGGAGCTTTGTAAATCTAGGCGTGTCCATGCCGCGTGCAGGCCTCCCTGCCAGGAGGCGTGGAAGCACGAGGCAAGTAAATGGCCTCCGTCGCTGCGGCTCATGCAAACTCGCTAACAACATGCACACAATACACCCCTCTCGCAAGGACGAGCATATCCGCACGTCTGAGCATGCAGGTGCCGCGCATGGCAAATGTGACGCCGCACGCTATCGCCGGCGCGGCGCGCATCAACCTCACCTTCCGACGTCTGAAGCCAGAGTGCGTGCCTGGGCATGGCTGCCTAGTCACATGCAAGCAAGCGCCTATAGCATTTTGCGTTCTTTCGTTGCGAAATTCGTCGTGTGCGCACTCCAGGTTTGAGAAGAGCGTGCCCAAGTGCAAGTGCGGCAAGCGCGCCATCCTGAAGGCCGCCTACCCGAAGGGCGTTGAAAGCACGCTGGGCGTGCGGCAGGTGTCAGAGACGCAGCGATACTACTTTGCATGCGACAACACCCAGAGTGCGTCTCCTCTTGGTGTACAAACCAGAGTCATTGTGCTGCTGCTTGCACTCTTACAATATATCACAGAACTTACGGCCTGCTTGTGTTATATGGTGCAGGCGCGGGCTGCGGATTCTATGAGCGGTTTGCGGACGATACTGCCGCCGGCGGATAGGCGCTGCGCAGTGCTGCCGAACGCTGCGCCGTCACAGGCCTGTAAGCCGGGGGCTGCAGATCTGACGCCATGTCTTCCTTGAGCTTCCACTATTTCAGACCATCAATTGCATATATTTCATCGCAATCTGGCCAATGTTATCGGTGGTTCCCGCCATTTCGGCCCCACAACAACACCTTTCGCACGCAGTGTTCCACAACGCAGCGCTTCCCCCTTTCGGCGACGGTACTGTACGTGGGTTCTGCTGTAGCTGCGCACCTGCAAACCGCTGCCACACCCTTGGCGTACAAATGTGAGGCAGCTATGGGCGAGAACACAGACGGGCGAAAGCTGGACGCCCTCAGCGCCAGCCTGCTCACAGCGCGACGAAATGCAGACTTGTTGCTCACCTCAGCCTCGCAGAGCACCCCCATCAGGTGTGCACGCTGTCCCTGTGACAGGGCTGCCCCGCTGTCTCGAAGCTCACTCTCCCAACTTTTGAGGACGCCTCAATTTGTGCCGAACAAAACACCGCGATGAGTTTCAGCAGCAGTTTGAGTTGCATTATCCACGCTCACGGCGCTGTAAGCAACGGCTTCTTGCCAGGTGCTGTGGTGGATGCCAGCCCAGCAAGGGTGACCTGGCCGTGGGCTCCTGCCCGCAGGCGCATCAGGAGCGGCCTGGACAGCTTTCAAGACAGCATGCGGCAGACGTCGGCGGCGGACGTGGCCCGCGCCCAGAGCACGCTGGACTCGCTCGGCATCGGGTCGCCGCGCGGCCGGCGGCAGACGGCGGACGACACCATGCTGCAGCGCAGTGGCAGCCGCAGCCGCCTGGGCGGCGGCCCGTCCATGCGGCGGGTCCGCAGCTCGGTGGACGTGCGGCGGCCGGCGTTGTCTGACAGCAGCAGCGGCAGGAGCAGGGCGCTCGTGAAGAGCGGCATGCAGAGCAGCCTGGCGGAGGAGGAGCCCGCCGGAAAGCAGGACTGGGACATCCTGCAGGCCTTCAGCCAGTCGTTCCACGATGCGAGGGCGGCGTCTTCGCGACCGCTGTTCCCGCAGCTCACAGTCGGCAGTGAGGTGAAAAAAAAAAACATATCTGCTGTTCGGTTTCCCGCATACAGCAGTGGTGATAGGAAGTCCACATGCTATTTGAGCGAGGACCCCTGGAAACTGCTGTAGCGCCGAGGTGCCCTGGACGGGGACACGGCATGCAGGCACTGCCACATAACTAGCAGATGTGCAAACGCCTGCATATCTGCTGGCTCAGAAGAAAGGCTTCCAGCCGTCAGGTTGGTGCTCAATGCATCCGAGCCTTTTCATCTTGCGGTATGTGACCGACGCTTCAAGACCTGTGCCATCACATCTGCTGCAGGGCAAGCGGGATGCAGCCAAGAGCTTGGAACACATGGCGCTGCAGCTCAAGCAGGCGCCCAAGGCGGCAGCTCACAGCATGCAGCAGACGTTTGAGAACGCGCAGCACAACTACAAGTTCCTGGGCGACTTTATCCAGGTGCTTGACAATTGGCACCCGCTTCAACATGCTAGCTCTCAATGTGACAAGGAGGCTGCCCTGCCATGACGCAAGGCTGGCTCGATGGAACTCCGACAATGTGACGTGTCGGACGAAAACATACCTGCCGCCTGACAGTCTAGCAACACCGGTGCAGAACATCGTTTAGTAAGTCTGCAGATACAGCAGCGGCCTTGCCTCAATCCACTGACCAGCTTGTCTACTGACCAGCCTGTGACTCTTGCCGAATTCTCTGCGCCCGCAGAACAAGGTGCCGGGCAGCCTGCAGATGCAGAAGCTGCTGGGCGCGGGCGTCCCGGGCGTCGCCAGCGGCAGCAAGTTCACCACCAACCCCAAAGTCAAGGCGCCGCAGCGATCAGGCGGCCTGGCCTCCTCGCGAGAGGTCGCGTCGCTGGAGGGCACGCCGCAAGACGACCGGCAGTCGGCGGAGCAGGCGGTGGCCGCCATCAAGGAGGCCGTCGGCGTGCTGGCGGCAGAGGACAGCCACCGCAGCAGCGGGCAGCAGGCAAGCACATGTGATTACATAGCGACTACGTGCACTGATCGTACACACGGGACTGGAGTGATGCTGCAGCATGGCCACGTGTCAAGAGGGCTGCCATATATGTGCTGGCCAGGTGACTGCCCTGATAGCAGGCAAGACATCAGCGCTAAGCTCTGGCTTACATGGTCAGAGACTGCAGAGTGTCAGTGGCGTCAGGCCACACTCGAGGCGCAGCATCTGTCAGACCGTGTCGTTGCCGCACTCCTCAGGCAGCGCAGCGGCGGCGGCGTGCAGCGAAGGAGGGCAGCAGCCTGCGGGAGCCGGGGCGCAATGTGGCCATCGTGACAACGGCATCGCTGCCGTGGATGACGGGCACCGCGGTCAACCCGCTGCTACGAGCAGCCTACCTCGCGCACGACGAGGAGCAGCGGGTGCGCCAAACATTTCACATTCTGCACCCCTCAGTTTCTGAAACGAGCTCACGGTCCCGTAGACGCTGGACCTTTCAGGCCTAAAATTGCGGACATTGCATGTCGCACAAGGAGAGCTTCTGCATCCCGAGCAGGTGTCATGTGCTGATTGCCATGGTGCACGAACCATGGTGCACAAATCAAATCGCTGCTTTCTGTTGTGTGCAGGGGGAGTCCGGGTCGCAGGTGAACCTGGTCATCCCGTGGCTGGCGCCGGCGGACCAGGCCAAGGTGTTCCCCAACAACATGAGCTTTGCGACGCCGGCGGAGCAGGAGAAGTACGTGCGCGACTGGGCCGCCAAGCGCACCGGCTTCGACTGCAACTTCAAGGTGGGCGCCATGCTCGCGTGGCTGCTGGAGCGCCAGCAAAGCATTGCACCTCGGCATGCCGCCACCCGTCGTGTGCTCCTCATCACGTCTGCGCTGCCTGCGACTTGCCATCGCCTGCATCTGTCGTCTGCATGGTCAGCCTCGGACTGCTGTTGGTTGTGAGTATGTCAGCAATACTCGTCCGCTTCCTGCAAAGTCGCAGCCAGCAGCAAGGCAAAGGCTTTTGCTTATCTGTGTAACACAGGTGACCTTCTACCCGGGGCGGTACGCTACCGAGAAGGGCAGCATCCTGCCGGTGGGCGACCCCACACAGTACATCCCCCAGTCAGAGGTGCGCGCCACCTGCTTTGCTGTCTGCTGAATCCCTGCAGGCATTGTTGCATGAGGACGTCTTCAACATATCCAGACAAGCAGAACTGTAGAATAGAGCAATGACAATCAGAAATTCGCCAACTTTAACACCATGCCGAGCCTAAACTGATCCCTCACTGCTCCCAAATCTGGTATCAACTCCGCACCCGCATCAGTGCATCGTTCGTTCACTGCCAGGCGGACGTGGCGGTGCTGGAGGAGCCGGAGCACCTGACATGGTTCCACCATGGCACGCGGTGGACGGACAAGTTCAACCACGTGGTGGGCATCATGCACACCAACTACCTGGACTACGCGCGCCGCGAGGAGGGCGGCGAGACGAAGGCAAAGCTGCTGGAGGCGTACAACAACTGGGTCTGCCGCGTGCACTGCCACAAGGTGCGGAATGCTGCATTGTCATTCACAATGAATCACTTCGGAAGATGTCTGGTCACAGCTGTTGGTACAGCGACTGGTCTGTCGTGGGCACTGCCACAATATGGCTCGCAGCAGGGCCGCAGCGCCGACACATCATCGTCCTCGTCACAGCCAGAAATGTCGCCTGAAACTGGAGCAACTTCTGAGGCACTGGTTGAACGCACTGCTTGTAATGCACTGCTGTTGCCGGGCTGCCCAGCAAGTGTTTGTGGTCGCCTCATGAGGTTTCCAAACAAACCGCGACGCTGCGGCGCAGGTCGTCAAGCTGAGCGACGCGGTGCAGCCACTGCCGCGGCAGACGACGCAGTTTGTGCACGGCGTGCCGCGCTCCTTCCTGGCGGTGGGCGAGAAGAAGGCAGAGCCGGCCAAGGAGGGCGACCCCCGCTTCACCCGCGGCGCCTACTTCATGGGCAAGGTGCGCCCTCTTAGATACACCGTACTCTTGAAATATTTCTGAATGAATGGCTCGAAGTGGCCTGCGGAGCACAAGCCCCGCTTCACTCGTGACGCCTACTTCATGGGCATGGTGCGCAGTGCGTCCGCACCCTCCCCCAGCTGCTTCCTGCTGCCTCCCACCTCACCGCCCATGGCTGCGCAACAGTGCAGCTCAACCATCGACACACACAGTTTCAGTGCAGGCTCACGCCTCTGCTGTCCTTGACAGCAAAACGCGCATTGTGAGGGTCTGGCGGCGTCCTTGCGGCTGGGCAGGTGGTGGGCAAGCGTCGTGACACGAACACTCACATCATGTTTTAGGCGCCGACTGCCCGTGGTCGTGGTTGCAAACGGAGCTGGTGGGGCAATTTCACCTCGCGCGAGGGCAGCCAGGAAAACTGCACCCGATCACCTGGCATTTAGTGTATGTCTAAACCTGTCAGACCTGGGCGCAGGTGGTGTGGGCGAAGGGGTACACGGAGCTGGTGGAGCTGATGGGGCAGCATGCGGCGCGCGAGGGCAGTCAGCCGCACATCGACTGCTATGGCAATGGCGAGGACCTGCAGGACGTGGCCGACCAGGTGCGCTGTCTTCCCTGGTATCTCCTTTGTTGGTGGTTTTCACATCGCGAACAAACATCTCGCAGCCGGCCTTCCTTGCATACATTGGGCGTCAAAAGTCTCCCATGGCTGGCTCACGACTCCGTCAGTTCTTGTCACTCACCCACAGGCGCGAGATAGGAAGCCGGATCGGACATGAAGGGCGGCATCGACCTCCCAATTGAAACGCTCGCCTTGCTTGCTTCCCAATGAACTCACTGACGCACACATGTACAGGCGCGGGACAGGAAGCTGGATCTGGACATGAAGGGCGGCATCGACCACCTGGACCCCTCCATGCACGAGTACAAGGTGTGTGCCCACCCACACACTCTGCTTTGAAGCTGTGCGCTGTCACATTGTCTGGATCTGGAATTCTTCCCTCGTCCATCCTGTTGTAGGCGACACCTGCAAATCTATGTGGCTCAGTGCGACAGATGTGCTCCTGCAGGTGTTCATCAACCCCAGCAAGAGCGATGTGGTCGCCACCACGACAGCAGAGGCGCTTGCCATGGTGCGTCAGCTCACTCTGCAACGGCACATTCGCGGCGTTTATGGTGCAAGTCGTCAACTGCACTCTGCACTTGCCCTTCCAGCTCCTCCTGGCGAATGTTTCGTCGCTCATGTCGCTTCTTGCCTGTGATTGGACAAGCATACTGAAACGGTTGGTATGTTGTGCTGTGCAGGGCAAGTGGGTCATTGTGGAGGACCTGCCGTGCAACGAGTTCTTCTCCGGCTTCAGCAACTGCCTCACCTACAAGACGCCCGAGGAGTTTTCCGCGCACCTCAAGCACGCGCTTGTGCACGACCCCAAGCCGGTTCGCCTTTTCCCGCTGCGCTGCCATCTTGTGGGCTGTCTGCTTGAGAGCCTTTTGACAACGCCATCATGCTTGGCCTGCCGGCAGTGCTTTCTTTTTCATTCAAGTGAGTCTTCGGGAGCAGTTGGCAGCCATTCAGAGGCCGTGGACTGCTCCCAGCGGAACCAGGAGGCTGAGCGATCGCGCCGGTGTCTTCACTGGTAACAATAAACTGGGGGCCCAGCGGAGCGTCGTGATGAACCCTAATCGTTGTGATCCATCCAGATGCCGGAGGAGGAGCGGACGCGGCTGACATGGGAGGACGCGACACAGCGCTTTCTGGACGTGGCGGCGCTCAGCCCGGCTGAGATGGCCAACCCGGTGGAACGCGGCTTCGACCGCGCCGCCTGGATGCTGCACAACTCCCTGTGCGGTGCGCAAACCCTTTTCACCACTCCAAGATCTCCTGTTCCAGCCGTGGCTTGGCCTTGTTGCAGCTGTCAGCAAGTGTGGGAGGGGCACACTGATGGAGGTTCGTGTTTTGGAGTTTACCGACCCGCTGATGTGAATGCACTTCCAGGCAGTGGTGACGTCATGTGGCGTGTTGCACAACATGGTCGCATGGGACCCTTGTCAGTGTCAACACAATGTCTCCAGTGTCCATCGCCCTCACTTGCAGGTGTGGAGCCGCTGCGTCTGGCAGCCGGCGCGGGCAGTAATACGCGGGACAATCCGGCCAGTCTGGAGGCGTTCCAGCCCGTGGATGATGCTGGCGGCTGGCTCGACCGCAAGCAGCGGCCGCGGGCAATCACGGCCGGCAAGTGAGGGGTGTGGTGCCAGAGCCAGGCCAAGGCCAAGGCCTGCCAGTGGAGGGGCAGCACTGTGACATGTGATGACATGGCACGGTGGTGGCTGCCCAGGCGCAAACTGTATGTCGGCACCACGCGGCGGCAGCAGCCAGCGGCCTGTGTGGATATGGGGCGGTGAGTGCGAGGGGTGGATCAGCTGTGTGAGAGTGGGCCACTGCGATGATAATTTCTAAACATGTTCAATTCGTTGGGCTCGTGGGCCAACGAGATGGGCAGGACGGCGAGGTTACAGCCTCCCTGGCGGTGGCGGGACTTGTCTTGGAGCGTACAGATTAGTTGTACTCGCTTTTTTGAGTCTCGGTTTCTTGTACAGTATGGTGGTGATGATGGTTTGTTTGCTCGATCGATGCTTGCCGCTGGCCGCTGCGGTGCGGCAAGGTGTGGGGGTGGTTTCCTGTGTCCTGATGAGAGCGCAGCAGTTGTGATCAGTGCCTGTTAATGCGGCGATAACACCTATCGCGGCAGCAATTAAATGCAACAGACGTGCGCCAACTGTGAGCCTTCAGGTGAAAGCCCTGAGGGGTGAGGGCCACTGGCTGGAAACCCTAAGACCCCTCAGGCATTCGTGGGACGCGCGGCACACATTGTCCATCGGCAGCATGCAGACCATGAGGGCACCTTGATTATGATTCTGTCGCAAAGGGTTCCCAACGGGAGGTGCCGGGAGGCTTCCGACCTGCACCTGCAACGGCAGTCCCTCACTTGGCTGTCGTCGGACGCAGCTGATCCATGCGTGTGCCGCCGGAACTTCATGGTGATCTGCAATGCGCACATCCGTCGAGCATCACATACCATCGACAGAGCACGTCGCAGGATAATCGAGTGCACCAGGTCCCCACCCCAGCTGCTGATGGGTACAGCGTGTGCTGCAGTATGTGCTGGCTGTCGTAGAGGAATTCTAACATTGTGACTGGAGGTGCCGTTGCATAGTTGCAGACATATTACGACTGGACGTGCACGCGTTTTCTACTTGTGTGTACCTTTAACGGAATTTCACGGAGCGACAGCACCGCTTCACAGCTTCTCACCTCGCCATAATACATCATCATACACTATATGAGCCAGCCAGCATGTCTTCGTCCGGCCTGGGGCGCTGGCCATCAACTGCACACTCCGGGCTTTGTGTGAAAGCGGTCACGTGCGGATCTGGTTTTCAAGAGATCTTACGTTTTCACTTGTGATGCTAAGGCAAACCGAGGCAGGCTGGGCCGGCAGAGCGAGGCCTGCATTGTAGGGGCAGGGACACAGCAGGCGGACCCAGAGACTCGAATGCGGGGCCGTTAGGTGGCCGCACGAAGAGTGCCAGCGTAAGTGTTCTCGAGTGGAAGGTTTCGTCAGTGGCGGTTCTTCAGCTCCTCGCGCAGCGAAGCTTTCCCAGGCTGCCCAAGAAGGCTTCACACGTTGCAGAATCGCGCAGTGCCAGCCTTGCGGCGCCGTTGGCGGCGACTTGGTGCCAGCCTTGACAGCGGCAGCAGCATCCAGACTCAACTCGACAATTCGCAACCCGCTCGCCAGCCAGTGGCGGCCTGAGGTGTGTCCGACTGGGCATCTTGCTGCATCGTGCACTGTTCAAGCCCTTCTGGCGCCCTAGCGCATCCCAGCGACCCACGTTCCCTGCACAAGGTCGCTCCAGGCCATCCCAAGTGCAAGTTTTCTCTCGCCGGAGTCACACTGCATGCCTGGGTGCAAAAGCACTACAAACTACTGCGTTCGAACATCCTGGCTCGCTGCCGCATGGTCGCAGCCCGCCAAGGAGGAGGCTGTCGACTATCTGGCAGATGGCCGATGTCGTGCACACCCGCACGATGCTGTGGCAGCACCGAACCCGTTGCCGGTTTGCTGTGTCACCGGCTTGAGAGATCATTATGATGACACATGCAATGCCTAGTCGGCTTCCCTGGACCCGACGAGTGCAATGTCGACACCGACGCTGACAGACGTGCGGTGCCGCAGGTGTGGCGACCGACGATGGGCTCGCCGGCGCCATGGATGTTCCGGGAGTTTGGAGGCCACACCCTGGGATTTCACGTGCGTTCGCCCGTCTTCCTTCAACACGCTCGGTGCCTGACTCCACGATCGAGTCCACTCCCCAGGCGGCCTGCCGCGTCGCTGGTAGTCGTGTGCACCTGGCAGCAAACGCGACACAAGAGAACGGCGCTTGGTGCCTGTGGCTTCTGTTCCGTAGCTAGGACCTCCATACCTGAACTCCTTTAGACAACAAACCGCAGGGCGGGTTCAACCCGTCACCGGCGTGCACCAGCTGCGGCGAACAGCTGACTCGCGCGGAGACGCAGATCGCCCTGGCACACGGCGGCCGCTGCTCCGGCTGCCAGCAGCTGCACCAGGCCGGCAAATACTGCCGCGTGTGCGACAGGGTGAGCAGTTGTTGCTGACTAGGCACATTTTCGTCAAATGCACATTTTCAAGAGCCGTCTGATCATGCGGGTCTGCTACACCCATGCGGACCAACATGCTGGTCGTCCGCCTGCAGGTATGGAAGCCCACAGACAAAAACATGGTGGGCTGCGACGGCTGCGACTTCTGGATCCACGACACATGCGACCCAGAAGCGGCTCGTGTGCTCGCCTCGGCCGCCGAGGATGAGAACTACTACTGCCCATCCTGCCGACAAGCGTCGGCGGCGCAGGTGCGCTTGCAGGACACTGCTGCATCTCGTGAAAACCTGAGGCGTTGACACGGCAACACCTGGTTTCAAGATGACCACTTAGCCGCAGCTGCGAGTGTGCACACCACCAAGACAGGCCTCAGAACGCCACATGTTCTGTTTTGCAGGCGCAGCTGGCAGCGCTGGCGCAGGCAGAGGCGGCGCTGAGGCAGGCGCAGCCGCGGCGACCCCGCTCCGCCTACGAGCTGTTTGCCGGCGAGATCCACAAGTGCGCTCCCTACACTAGCAGTTTTACCGCATGCGGTGGTGAGTGTGCACGCCAGCTTCATGTCGAGCCACCTGCAGCGTGTGGACAACCTTGTAGAATAGCAAGTGCGTCTGCTTCGTTTTCATTCCTACATTTGATTTGCATCTGCCTGCAGGCAGTACACGCTGGAGGAGCAGGCCATGTTCGGCAACATGGAGAGCGTGGTGGCGGACACCTGGCGTCAGCTGCACCCGCAAGTGCGCTGCCTTTTTGCTACCTCCTGTCTCCTCCCAGCTCATGCGTGTGGCGCCAAGCAGATGCGCAAGCAGATTGTGCGGGTACACAGTTCCTGATGCCTGGTATTGTTGTGTGCTGACCAGACTGTCCAGGCCACCCTGCACTGATATGTGGTACCCTGGTGTGGCAGGAGCGGGCGCCGTATGAGGCGGTGGCGCACCAGGAGATGGCGCGCTACCTGCAGGACCAGGCGCTGTTCGACGAGCTGCAGGCCAAGTACCACCTGCTGCGCCAGCACACACAGACGTCGGGTGTGCTTTCATGCCGGAAACCACTTTGACAGTATCACACTGTACAGTTCTGGTCTTGGATCCGTTTGGGCTGATCGCGCCTGCCAGAACTTGTAGAGGCAGCTGCATCCTGCTGCCACAGCGAGCTAAATTGCATGCTCTTATGGTGCAGGCCTGATGCTGCAGCACGGCATGCAGCAGCACTTCCAGCAGCAGCAGTTCCTGCAGCATCAGGCGCAGCAGCAGCAGCACCAGGCGCAGCAGCAACAGCAGCAACAGCAGCAGCGCGTGCAGCAGCGGCCCAAGCCGGCCGCCAAGCCGAAGCAGCAGGTGCAGGCGCAGCAGCACAAGCCGCGGGGCCGGCCGCGGAAGCTGCACGATTTCGTGGAGGAAGCAGAGGAAGAGGAGGAAGAGGAAGAACCAGAGGAGGAGGATGAAGACGACTGGGAGGAGCCGCCGACGCCGCCATCGCGGCGGAAGCAGAAGAAGGCGCAGCAGGGGAAGCAGCAGGCGGGCGCAAAGCGGCTGGCGCCCTCGGCGTCGCCCGGCGCACAGCCGCCGGCCAAGCGCGCCGCCGCCCTTGCAGCCGGCGACCTGCCGGACACACTGACGGTCATCTGCCAGGGCACCCAGGTACCGGCATAACAGCGTCTTTCAAAGCTGTGACCGCCCCGCAGCATTCCGTGCGTTGCTGTCCAGCAGGAAGCTGGGGCGAAACATGTGCTGCTGCCCGAATGGCACAAACATATTTTGCTGTGATGTTGTTTGCCTGTCAGCTTGTGTGTCCGGACAGCCTGTGTTATTGGATACATGTGTGGTTGATATCCACGCCTTGCTGAGTGGCCACTATCGCCTGGCGGCAGGGCACCTTTCTGGTGCAGCAAAGCCGCGTCATCTGCAACTGCGACGCGTGCGCCAGGCTACCGGAGAAGAAACGGGAAATGAGCGCCACGCACTTCGAGGCGCACTGCGGCGCCGGCGCCGCCAAAAAGTGGAAGTCCTCTGTGCGCATCGTCGCCGGCACCATCCCTGAGGCGCTCGCCGGTACGTCCTATTCCCGTGCTGCACCAGGAACGCGCCCATGCAGATTGACATCCTGTCACCAGAGCAACATGACCCTCAAGACGATGCACGCTGCCACAGAAGGACGGGCAAGGGCGAGTTTGAACCATCGTCACTTCTATGGAACACTTGACATGTCATTGTGCACCCCATTTGAGCGGCAGCACTCACTAAGGCCTCTGCGGTGTGCAGGCGGCTCCAACCTGTCGGTGGGCAAGTGGCTCATCACGCGGGGCCTGGAGGAGCCCAAGGAGCCCAAGCCCAAGGCCACGCCACCTGGCGGCAGCAGCGGCGGCGGCGTTGCGGGCGCCATGGCCAGCGGTGGCGCGGCCGGCGGCGCGGTCCCACACAAGGGCTCTGCCAAGGGGCACGCGCACGTGAAGAAGGAAGGCGGTTTCGGCGGCGGCGGCGGCGGGAAGCAGGCCAAGTGGGAGGAGCTGCTGCTCGTGCCGTCGGAGGCGGCGCTGGCGGCGCTCGCGGACGGCCCGCCCAAGCCGCGCATCGGCCGCCCGCCGAAGGACCGCCCCAAGGTGTTCATCGCCATTGAAAGTTTTATTCTAAGCACGATGACTCTGTTACTGTAACTGGCCAAATGCTGGATTTGTTCATTGCTTCATCCTGGCTTTGCCACAAGAAATTCACAACATCGCCCGATTTCCCATTGCCTGCTTGGCGAACTCTCCCTTCCTGCCTCTCACTTGCGCTCTCAACTCCCGCAACCTTGCCTGCGCACAGGAGCCGGAGCGGCCGTCGGTGGCGCCCTGGATGGAGATCCCCACGGGGCTGCACACGCCGGTGCGCGTGCGGTGGGCGGGCGACCGCTGCAGCGTGTGCGACTCGGACGTCGACTACGACTTTGACCAGCTGGTCTCCTGCGACGCCTGCGGCATCACCGTGCACCAGTCCTGCTACGGCGTGCCCGAGGCGCCAGGTGCGTGGCTTTGTTGGCGTGGGTCCTCGTTGAGAGGTTGAGAATTAGGGCTGTTTGAGGGTGTCTTACAACATCTTCGGCGTCATGTTCTCGTCAGTCCTGCTGCGGCGTACCCGAGGCGCCAGGCGGGAACGCCGTCGCCTAATCCAGTCGGACTGCATTGAAACAGCGAGAAGGCAGGTGCACGGACTGCCAGTCGTCTTTGGAGGGCCAGCAGCTGCTCTCCGCGATGCCTGAGATTGTTAGGTTGCCAGCATCCACCATGGCATCATGAGCGGCACGTGTTCGGCTTTCAGGCTATGAGATTCGAAAAGCAACCTTTGCTCTGCCGGCAGGCGTGGAGGACATGTGGCTGTGCCGGGCCTGCGAGCTGAAGGAGGAGGGCCGCCCGCCGCCGCAGTGCTGCCTGTGCCCCGTCGCCGGCGGCGCGCTCAAGCCCACCACGCTGCCAGGCCTGTGGGCGCACGCCGCCTGCATGCAGTGGATCCCCGAGGTGCGGCGTCTCGCCCTGCCCTGCGGAAAACGCTCGCTGCTTTCGCCCCGGCGCCGGTCAGAATGTAGTTTTCGCACAAATCCCCACGGCTAGACATCTAGACATCGGGTCGACTGTCCGAGGCTGCTGTTCTGGCTAGTTGCATGCGGACTCAGCAGGTTCATGGACCACCGGCATAAGCAGCTGTCATACATGAAAAGACCTATGAGACCAACTATCGCATTTGGCCCAGGTGACAGTGGAGGACACGAGCACCATGGAGCCGGTGGACCGCATCCAGGCCATCCAGAAGGAGCGCTGGGAGCTGCTGTGCGGCGTCTGCCGCCAGCGCTGCGGCGCCAAGGTGCACCTTGTCATCAGTCGTCCTCCCTGCACAATCTGCTGTCCTTATTGCACTAACAGGGCTGAGGATCTGCTGTTGGGCGTCTGCCGCCAGCGCTGCGGTGCCAAGGTGTGCCTTGGTGCTGCCCGCGTACAACATCGATTCCTTGCTAATTCCTCAGGCATCCTTTTGCAAGCGCGATTGTGCATCGCCGCAGCGTCCTGATTGGGCAGCAGCTGCTGCTGGGTATGTGACGACGGCCCTGACGATGTGCTCCCTCATGCGAGGGACGGAGGTGCAGTGCACCGCCTTCTGAGTGGCGTACCGCCCTGCAGGCACATACTGCAAACATTCACTGTTGCGAGACACGACTCGACGTTGTGCCGTGCGTATTCCTTTCACGAAACAGGTGCAGTGCACCAGCTGCTATGCGGCATACCACCCGCTGTGCGGCCGCCTGGCGGGACTGTACATGAACATCGACGAGGGCGTTGGGGAGGGCTCGGATGCCGCCGTGCGCCTCATCTCCTACTGCGCCCGCCACTGCACGCCGCGCCCGGAGCTGTCGGGTGATCCCGCTCTCTGTGGCACCACTCCTGTTTTCACCGGCATGTTGTTGAATCGAGTGTACCGAGTGCACTTCAAAGCTTGCACCTCTAAAACATATAGAAGTCGAACTCAACCCTCCAGCATCCAAAGACAAAAACAGGACGCATCTTGCAGCACCTGTTCGGCTTCTCCCACTGAGCTTGCATGCGTTACACGTAGGAGAACCACGTTCGTCTGTCCTGATCTCCCAGTATGAATATTGAGTGCAACCTCTTGTACAGGCGTGCGGCTGGAGAAGGACGTGGCGGCGGAGGAGGAGGCGGAGGCGGACGAGCGGGAGCGCACCAATGGGCTGTGGAACGCACAGCCGTTCAAGCAGCCGCCGGCCGCGCCGCTGCCCGAGTGCCCCGCCGGCTGCGCCCGCGCGCAACCCGTCCAGGTAGAAATTCAGACTGTGGACTAGATGAAATTTTCAGCATCTAAATTGAGAGAATAAGCTTTGGCGGCCGCTGCGACTACTGCTGCGGCCCCTGTCATCCTGCCTGCTTTAAGTGTGATGCCGACATGCTTCCGCATGCATCAGACGCCTTGCAGCAATGGGCTAGCAGTTGAGGCGATGCGCCAGCTCTGACAAGGCAACCAGCAAGCCTTCAAACAGGTCTAGTCTCCAGACAGGTCCCGGCAGCCACTGATCGTATGCACATTAATGCCGTGTGCAGGAGTGGCAGCGGGCGTCGCACGGCACCGGCATGGGCTGCAGCAGCACCGGTGGCTTCTGGATCGCGGACAAGATGCCGGAGCCGCCGACGCCTCCACGCTCGCCGACATACCCCTCTGCCAAGAAGGCAAGAGGCTTTCAGTTCTGGAGTTGCCCAGAACACAGCTGGCGCCTGTGCATTGCATGGCAATCCGGGTCAAAACGCGACGAGTGTGCAGCGTACTGACGCTGCCTGACTTCACCTCCATCGTGAGCTTGTCATCAGCAATATGTATCCGTAGGTGGTTCCGGGCACGAACACCGAGTTAGCAATGGCCTCATCTGCCACATCACTCACAACAGCCTGCCTCTTGCCCATGCAGGCTGGGCGCGCGAGGAGTCATGGCGGTAGCGTCAAGGCGGCCAGGCCGCCGCGGCCGCCGCCAAAGCCGCGGGAACTCAAGCTCGCGTCGCGGGCGCGCGGCAACTCCGACAGCAGCGACGACGAGGAGCCGCCTTCTGAGGTGCCAACCTTCCTCAACTATCCATTTGACTCGAGTCGTGACCCATAGTGCCAGCCTTGACCTGGGTTCGTGCGTTGACACATGCCTGCAAGCCCGAGCAGGGGATTGCTGCGTCGGCGGTGGCAAGCAGTGCAGCCGTCGCTTTGACGTCACTCACCAGCGGGCACCTGCAAGGCAGTGCCATTCAGCTGGCTGACAGGCCCACAAGTGAGTCATCATCAGCATTGTAAATCTCAACAGGTTTTATTATTACCCTTACTCTGCTGCGGCAGGTGGAGCTCATGCCGCTGCCGGAGGGCACACCGGAGGAGCAGGACGTCACCTGCGGCAGCAAGGCCGGCGTGTTCATCACGCGCACGCAGCGCGTCTACGTCGACGGCACCGAGATGTCTGCCAGCCGCTTCGAGCAGGTGCTGCGCGGTCTGAGGGAAAAAGCGGGTCACTAACCCCGCGTCGGTACCACCAAAACACTTGCAGGCACGGTGATTCAACTAGATAATTCTTCAGAGATCTGAATTCTTTTGATGATGTGCAAGGACTTTCAGCAAGGTCTCCAACTCTTGACTTCCGGTGGCACAGCTAGCCGGCAAGGGCGACGCAAAGAAGTGGAAATGCTCCATCTACGCCGACACGCCTGACGGACCGCAGGTGCGCACTGACCCACCCGGTCGCCTGTCATTCCTAGAGTCGAGCTGCTGGTGGCACTTGATTATCTACGGGTATGCAACCTGCGTGAACTGCATGGACCTTTTGACGCAGGCCTAACGGTTTCGTTCTGGTGGCAGCTCGATTGAACTCTTGACGTTAAATTCGTCACACAGGTCATGATGGAGTGGCTCACGGAGATGGGGCTGGACCGGAAGATGCTGGGCCTGCTGCAGACCAACGCGGCCGCCCACGAGGCCTACAAGGTGCGCCACATCAGGGTCCAGCCTCTTGGTGGCAGTCGGAAGTGCCAGGGCCACCCAACTCAATCTCTTTCGATGCGCAGATGGCCCTCCCTCAGCTGCAGCGAAGCTGCACACCAAGTCCTGTCCAGCTGCGGATCATGCATTTTTAGATAATAAAAGCTTGTTTTAAAACCTCTGCACATCAATCGACAGCTCAAATCAAGTGGACGCTGCAGGAGCATGTGGAGGAGGAGGTCGCGGCCGTGCTGGGCGGCATTGTCGACGCCATCGAGGCAGAACTGGACCCGGAGGCCGCCGCGGCGCGCGCCGCCGAGGCCGCCGAGGACGACGAGGCGTCCTCCGAGGGCGAGGACGCCGGCGGCGGCGGCGCCGCGGCGAGGCAGCCGCCGCGCGGCGTGCGGCCCACCGGACCGCTGCGCAAGGCGGACGGGCGGTTCATGTCGCGGGACGAGGCGGCGCGGTACCGGGCGCGCATCGCGGCAGGCCTGGATCCCGACATAGAGGAGGGTCAACCGGCGCCAACAGGCATGGATGGCGCGGCTGCCGCCATGGATGTCGGCGCTGCTGCCGCCGCCACTGAGGATAGCGCCGTCCCGCCCGGCGGCGCGGTGGCGCACGCCGCGCCGCAGCTGCAGGACGCCGGCGGCGGTGGCGCTGGCGGCCTGCCGCCAACGGCTGAGCGCAGCGCGGCAGAAGACGATGGCCTCACGCCTGAGGCGGCAGCCCCTCTGCAGGCTGCAGCCAGTGCCAGTGCGGAGGCTCCGGCGGCGGCGGCGCCGACTGCGCAGCAGGAGGCCGAGCGGGTCCACCCGCAGGCGCTGCCGCCGCCGCAGGACCCCCTGGAGCGAAATGCCGATACGCCTCCTGCGGCTGCACAGTCCGGTGCAGCTGCGTCTGCAGATGCACCGGGCGCCGCCGAAGACGCCAAAGCAGCACAATCGCCTGCCATGATGGCCAATGGCGTCGGCACGGCCGGCGCGGCGGCGGCTGCTTCAGACCGCACAGGCGACAGCGCAGACGCCGCTGAGCCGTCCATCGGCAAGGCCGAGCTCGCGGCGGCTGCTGCCGCAGCCGCGTCCAATGGCGTGACGCTCGAGGAGCTCGTGGCACACCTGCGACGCACAGGTGGGCTAACTACAACATTCATGTTCACTGCTAACATTTGCATTACACCTTCTCAGCAATGATTATATCATTAATTTCTTCCTCTGCAGGTCATGACAGCCTTCCACAATTGCATTGCAGGGTCCTCGGCCTCGTTGAACGGGCTGGCGGCGGCTGCTGCCGGCGGACCGCAGGCGTCTGGCCTGCGGTCGGCCAGGCACAGCCTAGCCAACGACGATGACGGCAACAGGTGCTGCATGCCCACCAATGAGACACTCAAATGCAAGAGTCTATTCACTCCAGACTGCACGAATCCGGCTTCGTTCAAGTGGAAAGCGTGCAGTTGTTGCATGGCATTTCACATCAGGTTGCTGCGCTTCGAGTCTCGCATACGGCATGCCCCTGAGTCTTGCTGATTGCACTCTGTGCACTGGGGTTTTCTGCCAAGCAATGTTCTGAACATTCGTATCGTAACGTTAGCTTCTGAGGAATGGCTTGCTGAAGTACTGGCTCGAACGTTTGATACGTGCATTCAGAACGGCCAAATCGTGCTCCATCGGGTGCTGCACTACACAATGGATGTGCAAATAACATCAAATAAGGTCTTGCCTGAGCGCCTAAAGTTACATGACAGCACATCCATTACCTTGGTGCAGGTTCCTGGAGGCGCTGTGGGCGATGGGACCCAGCAGCCCGCACGGAGACAGCGGGGACGCCGCGCCCTGGCAGCTGGACGGCGGCGCTGAGCGCTCGGGTGAGCCCCTATCTCCGCACTTGCTGGCACAAGGAGGCTGACGTGGCGATGGCGCTCATGGTGACCATGACAGCCCGCCTGCTGGGGTGCGGTTCCTGCCGGTGAAGCCCAGCCGGTGGTGGGTTGCAGAGCTACAGAACCGCTGCTTCAGGGGCGATGTGCAATGAAACACTACGAACGTTTGTGAATTTATTCACCGTTGCAGACGGGCGGCCGGACCCGATTGCGCTGTCGCGGGCGGCCGCGGAGCGGTGCAGCGGCGACCACTTGCGGCCAATGGGGGCCCCCCTCAGCATCCTGGACCGCAAGCTGACCGGCATGTCGGACCCGGGCTCCCCCGGGGTCTCCGACTCACGGCTGCTGCTGCCCATGCGCTCTAGGCACGATCACTTTTTCTCACACTGAGCCTTCCTGGTGGTTCGGCCTGCTGGTCTTCCTCCTGCAGGGCCGAAGGGGCGCATTGTACATGTGTTCTGCTGGCCGTCAGCACCGAAGTATTCGTCGAACCATGTTTTGCTGTGGTCGTTTACACTTTCCTGCAAAATGTGGCGGCGTGCAGGCACGACTCAGCTGACTTGACAGGCTGCCGACGAGCTGAGCCCCTGCGTGTCCCTGCAGGCTGAGCAGCTACGATCTGGACGACGCACTCGGGCACTCCAGTGACGAGGACGCGGGGCAGGCTGTGGAGCAGCAACCTTCGCCGCCGCAGCCAGCCGAACCGCAGCCGCAGCCGCCGCCGCAGCAGCAGCAGCAGCAGCCCAACGGCTTGCACAGTGCTCAGCAGCGGCATCAGCAGCAGCACGAGGACGGCCGGCAGCCTTGGAGTAAGTTGGCGGGCAGCAGCGGCGGCGAGTCCGCGGCGGCGCCAATGGATGTGGACGAACGCGACGGCCACGCCAGCAGGCCTGCAAACGACACGGCCGGCGGCGCGCCTGGCGGCTTTGTGGACGAGCCAGCTGGTGATGCGCCACAGGCGCCGCAGACGCTGGAGGACAAGCTGCGGCAGGCGCGGCAGGACGCGGATGCCCGCCCGCCTTCCAGAGGCGTCGCAAGCACAGGCAAGTGGCTGCCTGCCGCCGGAGCTTGGTCAGCTAGCAAGTCTCCTCTACAGCGCCCCTCATGAGTGGGCTATCGCCAGAGAATGATTTCTGTGTGTCAAAAGGCCGCTGGAGGGCAGAACACAAGAGCTTTACGGACGTCGCGCAGGACACTCCCGGCAGCCGCAGCCCGGCACGGCAGAGTTGCGCGACGGCGACGGCGGCGCCGACGGCGGCACGGCGCAGTCGCCGGTAGGGCAACCGCAACGCGGCGCGGTCGCCTGGCTGTGGTTTCCGGATGATCAGGAGTGGTACTCCGCCCAGGTGACAACTCTTCCATACTACTTCCGCTGCGTTTTCCCTGACACCTCCTGTTTCTTCTGCACGTTTCCGTCGCGATGTCAGCAATGTCAGAACTGCGTGTGCACAGGCAGCCACACAGTCTCTAACAGATGAGCTGGCTCAATGACAGATATTGCAGGCTGAGACCGCCATCATTTCTTGCCCGCTTGAAAACTGCATGACACAGGTGGCAGACCACGACCCCATCGCCGGCACCCACCGCGTCGTGTACCACCTGGACAGCGAGGTACCTGCCCCTGAGAATCTGACGCTCCTCATGCCCAACCCTTTCCCCTTGACCCATCGTGTCTTCTGCCGGCTTTCTGTGCATCAGCACTGTTTTCACTTTCTTCTTGATGCTGGATGGTCTGACGTGAACAGCGCTATTAGTTCCCCTACAACCCCCTTGAATGTCTGCTGACTGAATCGCTGCTGACCAAGGCGGCTGTCCTGTGTGGTAGGAGGAGTGGCTGGACCTGTCGGCGGAGCAGAGGGAGGGCCGCCTGCAGTGGGCGTCCATGCCCGCGGCAGACGCCGGCGACGGCGGCACCGCTGCTGGCGGCGCGGCGCAGCTGCAGGCGGCCGCCCAGCAGCCCCGCGGCGGTGGGGCCCTGTGCTCAGCGCAAAGCTCCGCTCGTTTGTCTGCGCCATGCTTAGCCTGCTTGCCACTCTTCACTATTCCGAGCTGAACGCGAGGCTGCAGTACGGCGTCGGGTTTAGGCGTGCTGCAGGCCTGCTCCTGCCCCTCCAGCCGCGGTACCGCAAGCATGTGGAGACCGCTTCAAAAGTGCACAATGTACCTCGCCTAGACATGTCTATCACATGTTCAACTCAGCCGATCCATATTCCTGTGGTACACAGACATGGCCGGCGGCGCGATGCCGGCGGACGCGGAGGGCTGGCGCGTCGGCATCTGGTGGCCCGACGACGGGCAGTATTACTACGGCGCCGTCGGCGTGTGCAATGACGGCGTGCAGGGCGCCCCCGCCAAGCACCTGGTCCACTACGACGACGGTGCGTGCCATAGCGGGGAATGACAGAAGAATTGACAGAAGAGATTACGAAGCTTCTCCCCCTGTGTGCCATAGTCTGGCTCCGCTGCCGAGCTGCGCCGCCCGCCTGGTTCAGGCCTTCTTCACGCTGATGAACTTTCGGGTTTTCCTGAAAAGCTGTGCACTGCGCTATCTGGCCTGAGCCCCAGTCATGCATATAGTGCGCCACTGCAGCGCTAGCGTTGTCCCCACACTGCAATCGCCCCAGGTGCCGATGCATCCACCTGTGCGGCATCTGCAGGCATGTCGGAGTGGCTGGACCTTGCAGGGGAGCGCCTGCACTGGGTGGCGGCGTCAGATGTTGCGGCCGGCGCGCAGGCAACTGCCCAGCAGGGCGCAGCGGCAGCGCAGGCTGCGGCCGCGCCGTCTGCAGACGGTGCGACGGCCGCCGCGCCCGCTGCCCTGGCGCAGGCGAAGGAGCCGCCACCGGAGGAGGTGCGGCCCTAAAACCCTACAACTCAGCAACTCCCCGACTGGTGGAATGGAGGTATTCTGCTGCACTATTCGTTCTGTCCCGGTGGTCCAGAAATGTCGTCACAGAATGTCGCCAGAGCGTGTGTGTTAATAGTCGCACAGAGATGAATAGACAGGTCAAACCTTTGCCATCGTGTCCTGTGCCGGCGCAGGTGGGCATCGTGTGCGGCACCCTGACGGGCGTGCTGCTCACCCGGCGCATGGTGGTGCGGCTGCACGACGGGCGGGAGGTGTCGCCCACCGAGTTCGAGCGGGAGGGCGGCAAGGGCTCCAGCAAGAAGTGTGTTTGTTGCCTGAGATGGACCAGATCTGCACACAACCTTCAATCATTTGGAGTAGATGCGTGTGCTCCATGCGCAAGGGCGGCCAGGGCTGCAGCAAGAAGTCAGGCCGCACCCGCACCTGCGACGCCCCACACTGCAAGCACAGCTTGGAAGCCGGAAGATTTTCCTCCGCTTGATGCTTTCACGCCACCAGCGGGTGGTCTCCGAGTCCTTGAACAGAGCTGAGGATGCTGGGCATCCGGAGTCGAGCCTCCATCTCCGCCGCGCAGGTGGAAGTCCAGCGTGCGTGTGGACAAGGGCGGTGGCGTGCCGGGGCGCACCATGGCGGAGTGGCTCATCGAGAAGGGCATCGACCAGCCCAAGGCCGACCGCCCGCCTGGCGAGAAGGTACGCTGCCGCCTCAGCCGCTTTGGTGCGAGCTGCAGTGCCGCAGCACGAGCTTTGGTGCATTCCGGTGTGCAGCTGCATCAGCATCCGATCCGAAGTTATTCTGCCTCCCTGATTGAGGGGCTTCCGCTTTGAAACCGTGCAGGGCCCTGCGGCCTCAGCCGCGCTGTCCGCCATGCGCCGGCGGCAGGGCGCCGGCTTCCGGCCCCCCGGCGGCGGCGGCTTCGCCACCAACCGCTCCAGCGGCCAGACTCACAGGTGCATCCACAGCGATTGCCTGCCTCTGTGTTGGCGACACTCGTCTGTGATTACAGATTTTCCAGTGCCGCTTTGCGTATCTTCGGTGCTCTGCCTCTCAGCATAGCTTCATTGCTGCCCTTTCCAAGACCTGAATCGGCTGCTCCTCTGCATGCGCACAGGGAGGGCTGCCTGTGCGTCATCTGCAAGCAGGCGCGCAAGACGGGGCGCGCCTGGGCGGGCATGACCGGCGAGGGCGGCGCCGCGCCGGCAGCGGGCGCATGCGGCACCCTCGGGCTGCCGCCGCCGCCTGGGCGTGGTTCCGCCAGGGCCGGCGGCCCGCCGCCGCGCGTCGGCAAGCGCGCCTTCCTGCAGGCGCTGGCGCACAACCCCGCGGGACACCGTCGCACCCCGGTAAGCCCATAAGATGTGAAGCTGTCTTTTGGCCTGGTCTGGCAAACAATGAAATTGTGAAGCTGTCTTGGGAATGACCACTTCAACCTGATGTGCGTTGGCATGTCTGACTGCGACATACTTGAACGTCTGTCTTCCAGTGCTGTTTAGTGCTCGGCCGGTTGACATCAAGCACATCATACAGGTAAGCCGCATAAATGAAAAAGGTGGGAAACCCCTTTGTCTCCTGGCCTGCAGATCTGGCGGCTGCCGACGTCGAGGTCGTACACGGGGGAGGAGTGGGAGGCACTGCACCGCGACGGCGGCAGCGGCGATGACGAGGCCGAGGCGCCCAGCGCTGGGCCCCGCCTCAGGTGAGAATACATGCCTTTGAAGCAGCTGTGATTGATGCAACGCCATTATCCCTTTGTCTTCGGTGCCAGACCCCGCCTCAGGTGAACACGCTCTCAAGTAATCTCTCTGAAGCACTCTCTGAATGATGCGCCATATGCCTTTGTCATGTTTCACGCTCCGTGGCCCTGGCGGCCTGGGGTGCACTTATCACGACTGCCAACCAAGTTGCTCGCCAAACTGAGAGCTGTTATGCATGTCACTGCAAGTTTACTACTTCTGCACTCACAGACGTTCACTCGATATTGTTTCAGGGGCGGCGAGGGGCGCGGCCTCAACATGAAGGAGCGGCTGGAGGTGTGCGCCGCCACCGAGAAGAAGCGCCTCGCCTTTGGCAAGGCACGCACTCGACGCTTGTTCCTCGAATCAGGCTTCATCGATACCAAGTACCAACAACACTTTGAAGTTGGGGGACAGCCCCGCGAGGAGTGCACTGCTGGAGATCTTAACCTTGCTTTCCAGAAGGGACACCCGAGGAGGCCGGCACGGCGACACACAGTGAATTACTTTATAGTCCACTAAAGCCTCCCCTGGAATGCTCTGTGCGCGCAGTCGGGCATCCACGGGTGGGGCATGTTCGCCAAGTACCCCATCCCGCAGGACTCCATGGTGATGGAGTACCGGGGGGAGACGGTGCGGCGGGGGCTGGCTGACCGGCGGGAAGCGGCCTACCGCGCTGCCGGCAAGGACTGCTACCTGTTTGCGCTCGGCGACGAGACCGTCATCGACGCCACCCTGGCCGGCACCATCGCCCGCTTCACGGTGCGCACACCATTCTCGTATCTGATTGAATACAGTTCTTTTTGTTTACTCCATGCCTCGGCGAAATGGTTGGGATGTTCGCACTTGGCGACGAGACCGTCATCGACGCCACCTGGCCGGCACCATCGCCCGCTCCACGGTGCGTTTCGCTGTGTGCTGGTTGGGGTTTGAAAAGGAAAATGTGTGACTACGCATCAATGCACTCGTCTGGCGCGGCAGTCACTGTCTTCATGCTGGCTGGCGCTCTACCTGCCAGCATCGGCGGCGTGGGTTGGGGCATGTGCTGCGCGAGTCCTGAGGACACTGCCAGGACTCTTCTACTGACTCAAGCCCATCAAGCCCATTGCACTTGCATGCTGCATGCGGTGCTCGAGCCGCATGCCCGCAGTCTGCAGCCCGCTAGCTAACGCGCCCGCACCTCCCCATGGCCCCGCAGAACCACTGCTGCGTGCCAGCTTTTGCATAGGGTTTGCGTTGCCTGAGCATATATGACCCTGCAACCTGCAGAACCACTGCTGCGCGCCGAGCCTGTACATCAAGGTGCTGGAGGTGGAGGGGCGCGGCCGCCTCGTCTTCTTCGCGCGTACCGACCTGGCGGCGGGCCAGGTGCGTTGATTATTTCACTGTCACCGGGGCAATTCTTTTTGGCGGCATCGTTGCGGTTGATTCTGAACTGGATTTCTGATGCCTACCTCCAGCTGCAATTCCAGGCTGTGTTATTGACACAGCCTGGAATTGGCCAGTCTTAGACAGCTTTCGACGCTACTACCATATGCAGTTTTAATGACAACACCTGGTGGAACCTGCAGGAGCTGACCTACGATTACCGCTTCAAGATCGAGGAGGGCGCTGCCAAGATGCCCTGCGGCTGCGGCGCGCCCAACTGCCGCGGCACCCTCAACTAGGGGCCTCCACGTGTGGGACCCCGGCTTCACTGGCGGCAGCGGCGGTTGCAGGCCCGGCCGAGACTCCTGCAGAGTAGCCCGCGCCCTACTCCGCGGGCTGCTGCACTGATGATGCTCAGCAACCAGAGGCTCTGCATGGTGCCGCCGCCGCCAGAGCGGATGCGGTCGCGCTCCTCGCACGCGCCCGCTAGCTGGGATAAGGCCACATCGCCCAACTGGCTGTCATGGTGATTCACATTGGGCCAGGCGAGCAAGGCCTTCAGGGAACTGCAGCTGCGCACAATATGTCTGCGGACCTTCTAGGCAGCACACAGTCCAAGCGGGCTCCGTTTGGGATGATTTCAACACCGAGGTTTAGGTTTTAGCGCTGTATAGCATTATTTGAAGTTGGCCTCTGGTCTTGACTTCCTGCTGAAAACACCCGGTGCGGACCATGCACACAACTCACTTATAGTGTTTGCCTCCAACAATTTTTATCTCACGACATAAGCCAGGCAGCAGCTCTGATCAACTCCCCAATCTGTGCTGCAGTCTGTGCTTAGCCACCGGCTGGGCCGTCACAGTGCCAACTTTTTCCCCCGAGGATGATTGCATCCTCCTCCTACCGCTGCCGAATGCTACCGCCGCTCACTCGCCAGGGTCCATATCGAGGTCCCAGCCCTGCAACCGCGGCGACGGCTCCGCGCTTGCGTACAGCAAAAACTCGTTGCCTGCGGTCCACAGCACCAGCTTCTGAGAACGCCTGTTTGAAGCTTCAGCAGCAACAGCAGTAGCAAGGACGGATGCATGTCCAGCAGCCACGACAAAGAATCATGGACACCATCTACAGCGCCGAAACCACCCCAGGTTTCCAGCCGGGTCCCTTTCAGGCCCTTCCGACTCCACAAGCACGCATGGCACCCACCCAGCTTGTGGCTGTGCTGCGGCCGGAAGCCGCAGGGCCGCAGCCCCAGCAGCCGCTTGGCGGGCTCCCGCATGACGGCGCCCGTCAGCAGCAGGAAGCGCGGGTCGCCCGCCGGCCGCCGCGACAGCAGCCGCATCGTCTGCGCCGTCTTCGCCAGGCACTCCTCCGCCTGCAGAGGTCAGGGCGGCGAGTGTCTCCCCCTATTTCATTCCTCACGCACAGTGTTGGCTGATTGCTGGCTGATCGGTGACTACGCTGATGCAAGATTGGATGATGGGCAATGCCGCGGCCCGCTGCACCCTAGTCAGCCTCGGAGCGTTTCGGGAGGCCAGGGCGCCCCGCGTTCTGCCCGAGCCGCGTTCACCACGGGGGCGGCACCTGCCCGTGGGCGCCAGGGCGCGAGTGCAGGGTTTCTGCAGCAAATCGTTCAAGGGATGCAGCCCTGTAGCACGGCTTTCGACTTCCTGGCACACCAGGTAGGGAGGATCTGCGACGACGACCTCAAAGGCGCCTTTCAGTTTCTCTGGCACCACCAGCGGTTTATTGTAGTCGTACAGCGAGAAGTCGCCCAGCACCTGAAAATGGCAGGAAAACGTGTCCTTCATTTCTCACAATCGTGCATGAAGCAGGCTGCGGCACCTGCGGACATTGCTGAGGCTCCTGGCATGCCCGCAGACATGCAGCCCACGATGCTGGTAGCGAGTGCTTGCCACCCCTTCCGGATTTCAGCATTTTGCAACAGCAGCCAGAATCGTCAACTGCGTATTTGCACGCTCACGAATCATTTCGCTGGGTGACGCGCCTCAAATCGGTCGTCGTATTCCAGCAGGTGCGCCTGCGAGTCAGGAAAGTCGGCCCGCAGCCGCCGGAAGAGGGAGGGGCACGCCAGGCAGGCGATGCCGCCGCCCTGCACGTTTTGACACAAGCGAGCTCCATACCTCATGTCCCGAGATCACAATGGCATCATTGTGTTCATAGCTACACTGATGTACCGGCTCACTCTCGAGTGAAACAACCCACCTGTGCTAGCTCCACCACCTCAAAAGCCACCGCTCGCGCGGTCTCGTCAGTATACCAGAACTGCGTGGAGGGGATCAAAAGGAGCTGTGAGATGTTGTGAGAGCTCATGAATGCGTGGAGGACGTATTGTAATCATGAGCAATTGCAGGCTCATGCATCATGCATCCACAATATCGCCGCCGCCGCCGCCGCCAGTCTGCTGCCGCGGCAGGCCACACGCGTTGCAGCATGGCCAGCGAGCAATGCACAGCATAACATGAAGCACGACGTGTTAGTCACTCCGACGTGCATGCCTGCGACAACTGCCAGTTCTCCGCAAACGGGTCGTCCTCCGCGGCCTCCTCCGCCACCGCTTGCTTCTTCAAAAACTCCTGAAGGATCGCCGCTGTGGCATCACTCAGCGCAGGCGGGCTGTCGGGCTCCTCGATGCCGTTGCTACTCATGCGTCTCAACCTGCTGAATTTTCGGCTTGTGTACGCTAGTGAGGTTGCAGGTGGTCCCTAGATCGATGACGGCCAGGCCAGTCGCAAAGCTCAGGTCGATGGAACATGTTGCAGAAACTGATAGGTTGAAAGCTTACGTTTGCTGATCCGGAATGTTGCGCTGCACCATGACCTTCAGAGCTGACCTTGTGAGCAGAATTTCACCTCGGGGCGCCAGCTCAGCACGGTCAGCAATGCCAGGTCACGCGATGTCAGCATTTGAACGGACTCTCAGTTTTGCAACAGGATTGCCTATCTTTTTCGCCACGAGCGCTCAAAATATGAGGCGCGCCATCGCAATCCTACCCTTCGACTGGTCTCTGCGCTTGAAATCGCGCCACCGAAATTGACGCAGCTGGCGCCGTCCCGCTGATTGAGCAATTTGAACCAGGGCAGAATTGTCACCCGTCAGCACACATGGCACACGATGCCGGGGGGCCAGATGGCCAACGATCAGACCGCGAGGAGTGTCTGATATAGGTGCGATGGACGTGTGAAAAGCGCTCGGGCGGCGCGCACCTCTGCATGAGAACGTGGCAAGCCCTGGCCTCAGCATCAGAATCCTTTTGGCTGTGGACGCGCTGCCTGCCAGCACTGAAGGTTTGCACGCCCGCCTTTACACGCCGGAACTGACGCTCGATTCACTGCATCCTGCAGGTGCCGGGCACGTCCATCCCTGCGCCTGACAACTCTCCTGGCGCTACGCCGTGAGGCGCCTGCCGCACCGCTGCAGCCATGGGCTGGTCGGACGAGTTCCACACCCGGCGCGCCTCGCACGATGACGAAGGCGCCTCCGACGCCGCTGCGGGCGCCGTGCGGCGGCGCCCGACGTTTCCCGACAGCCCCAGCCTGACGTCCGCAAAGGCGGCGCGGTCGGTGGTCACGCCCGCCGCGCGGCCGCCACTGCCGAAACGCTCCAGCAGCAGCCTGGACCGCGGCGACTCCCGCAGCCGCAGCGGCGGCTCCGGCGGCAGCGGCGGCGGCGGCAGCGGCGGGCTGGACGGCGGCGACGCGTTCGGATCGCTGCTGCTGGTCGGCGCCGCGGTGGCCGGCTCGGCGCTGCAGCACCTGTCGCCGCGGCGGGCGGCGGCGTCGCCACGGGGCGGCGGCCAAGGCCCACGTGCAGGCCAGAACGGCCAGGCGCCGCAGACGCCGCCGCAGCAGTACCCCCACAAGCAGCAGACCAGCTCATATCGGTCGCCGTCGCCGCGCGGGCGGCCGCTGCCGCCGCCGATTCTCATGTCGCCGCGCACGCCGCGGGGAGATCGGCCCAAGACGCCTCGCTCGGTGCGGTTCTCGGACGAGCGGGAGGTGGAGGGCTCTGTGCCGCGCACCCCCCGCACGCCTCGCGGCAGCCTCCTCGGCCGGCCGCCGCTGCACCCGGTCAGCCCCACCAGCCAGCAGCAGCTGCCGTCGCCGACGCAGCCGGAGCAGGGCGCTCCCGGACGGGGCGGGGGACCGCCAGCGGCGCGGCAGCCGGCGCCGATGGGCATGCCAGAGCCGAGTCGCATGCTGGAGGCTGCGACGCGACCGCCGGCACAGGCAGCACGCTTCGTCATGGCAGCACCGCTGCATCTGGTGGCGATACTGCTGGCGGCCACGCAGCAGGCCGCGAACAGCGTCACGGATGGCGTCGGCCGCGTGGTTGGTCCGCCGCTGCGGGCGTTGCCGCGGCCTGGCCACCGGCGGCAGCGGCTGCGGCAGCCGGAGCCGCAGCAGGTGGTCCTTCTTGTATGGCAGCTTGCGCAAGCACCATGTCGAAAATGTCAGCACGATGTGCGCACAGCCACTGTGCAGTAGACTGGGCGGTTTCACCAAATCACCATGGTCTCCACTTCACAGTTCTGGAGCAACCCATCACAGATTGAACCCGACATCTTTGCTGCAGGCATCCGTGTCGCCCACTGCTTCACCTTCTGGCAGCGGCGGCCGGCGCCGGTCCGTCGAGATCCCCAGCCTCCGGCTGGGCAGCCAGGGCAGCGAGGGGCTGCCGCCGGCGGAGCCCGTGGCGGCAAAGGCGGACGACGATAACGGGAAGCCGAAGCCGCCGCGGTTCAAGGACCCGCTGCCGCCGCCCAGCGCCACCACGCCGCGCATCGTGTCGGCGAATCGATCGGTCTGGAGGCATCTCCGGCCCAGGGTGCGCTTCATGTTTCAGCATGCCTACTTGAGCACGACTTGTTGCACCTGTGCAGCGTAGAATGACGTCAGCAGACGCAATGGGTAATTGCAATGTCGCCTTGCGCTGTCACACGGCATTGCGTATGGCATCTATCCGTGTCAGGCTGGTGAGGCTCTGATGCAAAGGGCAGCGCTGCCGCTTGCCGCTGTCGAGCATTGCGCTCTGCCAGCCATAGCATGGATGTTGTGCACATCTCTTCATCACATATTCCTCGATGTGTCTATAGTGCTGTCAAAGGTGTTGTTGTCCTGTATGCGCAGCTGTCGCAGCGGTGCGAGGAGGCGGAGGCGCTGGCGGAGGCGCTGCGCATAGAGAAGGAGGCGGTGGCGGCGCGCCTCGCGGCGACGGAGGAGCGCCTGCAGAGCGCCATCGCCAGCGGCAAGGACACCGAGAACGCGGCGCTCGCGGAGAATGAGCGCCGCGCCGTCGCCCTCAACGAGGTGGGTTTTCAGGGTATACCCTCAAGCACTGCCCGAGCCTTCATGCGAAGCAGATCGGGGTCAGAAAACTTGAGGCTGTTGGGGACGCAGCTATGCAGGGTGCTGCTGCTGTGGAGGGACCGAAAGAGTCAGCTTGCCAGAGCTGGCCTGGAGTGTTATAAGTATGTGCGGTGGGCTGCGCAACGCTCCACCAATCGTCGTTTGTACCGTTGCGGTAGGCGGCGGTTGCAAGCCATTTTTCTTTCTTTCATTTTCTTCTCAGGTTGACGACCGCATGCATAGCAACTCAGAAGCACCCATTCCGTTCAGGCCAACAAGCAGCTGGAGAAGCTGGAGGCGAAGCTGCGGCAGCGGCAGGCGGCGGTGGAGGGGCTGGCGCACCGGCTGCACGAGACGCCGCGGGGGACCTCTTCCGCGTCCGGCGGCCTGGGCGCGCCGCTGCCCTCGCCCCGCGGCACGCCCCGCGGCGGCGGCAGCTTCGCCCTCGCGTCGCCGCGCATCAGCATCGCGTTGGTGTCGCCTCGCGGCCCGCCTGCCGCCAGCCCCAGAGGTGTGTGATTCGTTGCACCTTGATGGCCGCTGCACCTGGTTGCCCACACTTACCAACCGCGCATGTGTGCCCAGCTTGCAAGCCAAATGAGCGCGCATCGCTTTTTCGACCAGCCTGCTGTGCTGTGCGGCGCCTTGCAAATCCCACCATCCGACGGACCCAGAACACCGCCTCCACCACGCGAGAAATGGTCCCCCAGCTCATCAGCTGTGCCCTCAGCTCGTGCACCTCAAGGTCAGGCGGCATTCCCAGTTCACCTCCACATCGTTACTCCCATCAATGATGCTTCATCACTCCGTCATATCGACAAGAGGCCCACATCGTCCGTGTCACCATGCTGCAGGCATGGAGACGCCGCGGAGCGGCCGGGTGCCGGAGAGCCCGCGGCCGGACGGCGCCGCCATCGCGGAGCGCCGCATCGCGGAGCTGCGTGCACTGCTAACCATGCAGCAGTCCAAGACCGAGGACGCCAACACAAAGGTGCGTATGTTGGGAAACGAATGCATCGAGGAACTCAGTCAAGGGAGAGAATGAAATACAGTCGAAATGAGCATGCAGGCGCTTGGCGCGCCAGCAGAGTTTCGGAAGAATGCACGCCTGCATCACAGCAGGCAGGGGCGTCTGATGGACTGCAGCCAATCTTTGGGTGCAGCCGTGCAATATAGTGCAGCAGTGCTGGGGATGCAGTCTCGCATGTGACGGGGAAGTTGACGACCAACGCCTCGCATGCAGGTGGAGCAGCAGATACATAGACAGATACATAGACGAACATGCGCCCTTGAACCCTGTTCATGTGTCGCATCTTCAGGTGGAGCAGCTGCAGGCGGCGCTGGACGGCAAGGGCGCCGAGATCCGGGAGCTGCAGGGCCGACTGGTGGCTGGGCTGTCGGAGGCGCAGGCCGCCAACGTCGCTGAGCTGGAGACCAAGCTGGCGTCGGAGCGCGCCCGCGCCGAGGAGCACGTGCAGCTGGTGCGAATCTGAGTATGAACATAGTGCAGTCCACGTTTCGCAGTCAACGAGCTGGGATAGATGCTTGTCGTTGCTGCTCGCGCCTCTCGTGCCTGCTGCCAGTGCGAGCCCGTCCTGGGGCGAATTGTGGGGCTCCCGGCGCATCACATCCCTCCCTGCTGAGCTGGCGTCCTGGCCAGCAGTGCGTCTGGAAACAGAGTTGCAAATTTTGCACCAAAATTACCCATCCTGCCGCAGGTGAGGCACCTGCAGGAGAGCCTGAGCGGCGACGCGGCGACCATTCAGCGGCTGGAGAAGGAGCTGGCGGACGCGCAGGCCGTCATCGACAGCTTCGAGGAACAAGCCGCCAACCAGGTCTGCCATTGTACCTTTCACCAAGAAGATCTGGTCAGGTTCCAGGCTAGCACCTCCCAGACTGTCCGTCCTCAGTTGGAGGCCTGACAGAAAGCAATGGAGGCTCAGATTGGATCCCCTATGACCCCATGGATCCCCGATTGAGGCCTAAACGAAAGCTTTGGAGCTCCTTCGAAGAAAGCAGTGGAGGGCAGCTCCGACACAGCCAGGTGTGCTCCTGACACCTTCTGCCTGTCTGTATCCTGCAGGCTGTGCTGGCCCAGCGCCCACTGTCCGAGCAGTAGCGCCGCCACGTTTCGCCAGCGTGAAGCAGCAGCGTCTGCGGCTCAGGTGCACCCTGTCTGGCGCTTTTCGCTCAGCTTGAAGCAAATCTATGCACACCATTCACGAGCACTCTGTGGAAGAGCACGCATGACCCATGAGTCACATGCTGCTGTGTCCGGGACGTGTCGCCCCCGGGCTGGATGGGTCCAGCCTCCTGCCGTGTCTCAATGCCACCCCACATATGGAAGGCTGTGAAGCTGCGCACAAGAAAGACAGCCCGCATCGAACCCCCTCTCACTGAAGCAATCCTGTTGCGTGTACCGCAGGTGGCGTACGTGGCGGATCTGCAGGACATGTGCGAGGAGCTGCAGGGCATGCAGGCCACCATGACGGAGCAGGCCGCAGACGCCTCCCGCCAGGTGATTGCCATGTCTGCTGCCGTAAATCTTCTGTGGTGGCCGGTTGCACAGCCCCGTTGTCGGCAGCCAGGCCACGAAGCGAGGCTGCGGCCTCCTCCCGCCAGGTGCATGGCAGCTGTAGAAGGGGGCGCACGAGGGGTCCCAACAGCAGTGGACCTGTCAGTTTCAGGGCTTTCGGCGAACGGTGCGCCCTGGGCCGCATCGGATGTGAGGCTGGCGGCCAACCGCAGATGCGGCGTCGGACCTGAAGTGGCATGTACTATCGGTTTTGAAAACGATTGTTGACATCCTCTTTGTCGCAGGCCAAGTCGCTGCAGGAGCAGCTGAATGTAAGTCTGGCGGTGATCGAGCGGCTGGAGGGTGCAGCGGAGGAGCAGGCTGCGGAGATCGCAGAGCGGCGCTCTGCGCTCGAGACGTCCCTCGAGGAGGCGCAGGTGCAATCCTGTCCATCCTGCGGTTGGAATAATCTCCTTTTGCTGTGTCACTCAGGAGGACACGGATACATTATCACGCACAGCGCTACCGCTCTGGAGGAGACCGTGGTACCGGCAATCGGTCTCCTGTCTTTCTCATGGTGGCACGTTTCACAGAAAAACTTTGTTGGCACGACCTCTTCAATGTAGGCTTGACTGTGCACATTCAAGGGGAGTGGGATCTTGGCGGAGCGATAGCCTCTGACGGAACGATAGCCTCATTGATCCGAAGAGTAATTTTTGCGGCACCTGCCTGCAGACGGCGGCGGAGGAAGCCAGGCGAAGTCTGGAGCACGCAGAGTCCAAGATGCGCGCCGCCGAGTCAGAGCGTGATACTGCTCTGGCCGCCCTCAGCGAGAATCACCAGGTGTGGACCCGTGTTCATCAAGAGACATCAAAGTGAAGATGGGAAAGAGCATTATGGAACTGCACCTGATGTACACATTTAATTTTTCGTGCCGCCACATTTGCGGGCGTTATGAGAAACTGGATCACTGGCAGAGAGACGCGTCCGAGAACTGGGTACACTGTCGCCAGTGATCCAGTTCTCATATACATAATTAATTTTTCGTGCCGCCACATTTGCGGGCGTTATGAGAAACTGGATCACTGTCACAGAGACATGTCCGAGAACTTGGTACACTTTCTTTGATCCAGTTCTCATATACATAATTAATTTTTCGTGCCGCCCCGTTTGCGGGCGTTATGAGGAACTGGTCACAGGCACAGAGACGCGTTAGTATACACAATTAATTATTCATTCAACACCTTACATGAAAAATTAAATGTATATATGAGAACTGGATCAATTATGACTGTGTACACTGTTCTGGCGCCAGTACTGGATCTATTATGACTGTGAACGCTGTCGCCACCGATCCAGTTCTCATATACACAATTATATTTTCGTTCAACACCTTACATGAGACGAAAAATTAAATGTATATATGAGAACTGGATCAATTATGACTGTGTACGCTGTCGCCACCGATCCAGTTCTCATATACACAATTAATTTTTCATGTACACGGCTGCATTAAATGTATATATGAGAACTGGATCAGTAATGATCAACTGTACACTGTCGCCAGTGATCCAGTTCTCATATACACATTTAATCATTCACATGAAAAAAGTAAATGTATATACGAGAACTGGATCAATAATGACTTGGTACACTGTCGCCAGTGATCCAGTTCTCATATACACAATTAATTACTCATGTACACGGCTGCCCGGACGAAAAATTAAATGTGTACACGGCTGCCCGGACGACAGGCGACAGGCGACCGTGCACATCATTCTCGGACGCGTCTCTGTGACTGTGACCAGTTTCTCATAACGCCCGCAAACGGGCCGGCCTGCAACATGCATGAAAAAATAATTATGTATACGAGAACTGGATCACTGGCGACCGTGCACATCATTCTCGGACGCGTCTCTGTGACTGTGACCAGTTTCTCATAACGCCCGCAAATGTAATGAGTTGGCATTATGTCCCTTGCTTCACAGCCGCCCTGTCCCCTGCCAGCTTGGCTATCGACGCCTGTAGAACCTTCCGCACTCAGGGTCACTGCCACGGTGCACCCCTCATAAGTCTGGAGGTTTGCCAGCAGTTCGATGTATCGAGTCTAGAGGTGTGCCAGCAGTTTCGTGCCTATGAGCTCTGCCAACCACATGACAAGGCATGTTGTCAGCTCTGTTTGGCATCCGCCCAACAGGAGGCGCCGGACGACGACTGGGACGGGCGCATGATACCCTCCATCAAGCGGCTGTCGACGCGCGAGGAAGAGCTGTACAAGTCGCAGCTCGCCGAGCTGCAGGCCGAGGTAGCGAACCGTTGACTTCATCCATTCTCAACGTGCTATGACACTCTCTGCCTTCCACGCTGACAAAACCTGAGCATCCTGCACAAGGCATCAGCCGTCTGGAGCAGACGCGCGACTGGCTCGCGGAGGCGCCTTAGCACCACGTCGCCCTGTAGTGGTGCACACAATACACAACGCAGAAATGCTGACGGGGCGTGTGAGAATCCTACAGGTGACCAACCTGCGGAAGGAGGCGCGCTCGGCGCGGGGCGCTGAGGCCGACAGTAGCGTCGGCATGCACCAACTGGAGGCGCGCCTCGCCGTCGCCGCCATCGAGCACAAGCAGGACGTCCGCCGCATGCAGGAAACCATTGAGGTGCCCGCTCGCGATGTGCCCACATTGCACATTGCGCCCATCTTGCTGCGCACTCAAAGCAACCTTACGCTCTCGTGGCAACGCATCCCCAAATTGCAGCCCAGCAGCCAGCGGCATGCCCTTCCGAATCAGCAGTGTCCGTATCCAAGCTGCTGCGTCGTGATGCAAAATGATTAGCCCCAATCTTCAGAGCTGGCACGCAGCGCTGCAGCCCGGCAGGCACACCTCTGCCTGTGAAGCTGGTCAGGATTCTGAAACCCGTGAAACCCTGCAAACATCAGTGACAACGCGCAGGCTCTGGAGGACCAGCTGCGGGTGGCGAGGCGGCAGGCGCTGCTGCGCGACTCCGCCGCGCGGCGGTCCGGCGCCCTGCCGGAACCCGCCGGCTCGCCTGACGGCTGCCTCGCCGCCGGCGCCGGCGGCGAGGGCTCGCCAAGCGGCGGCGGCTCGAGGCGGCCGTCGATGTCGGATGAGGAGGCCGGCGAGATTTCCACCGCGGCGCCCGGGCAGGCGGGGCCCTATGCAAACCGGCTCATCGTCCTCACCAAGCGCCTGGAGGTGGTTTGTATGCAACTTCCGTGAAGACAGTCACACAAAACTAGAGCGACTCTGGCTTGAGTCGCTGTGTTGTCCTCACCAAGCGCTTCGAGGTGGGGTCCCTTGCAATGCTCATGTGTGACTGGCTCGCGCCCAGCCACGTGTTGAGCGCATGCTTGTCTGGCGCTTCCATCCTGCCCCCGTGCCTCCACCGCGCCTGGTCGCGCCGCTCATCGTGTCATGGATTCGCCCATGGCTCAGTCGCACCGCCGATCACACGTCGCACCTGTGCCTTCGCCGCAACCGGCGTCGCCGCTTCCGTAGGACGTGATGGGGGTGAGCTTGCAGCGCACCAACAGCAGCCAGCGCGTGAGCCTGGACCGCGCTGCCAGCCGTGGGCTGCTGGGCAGCCACCACAGCGCCGACCTTGGGCGGGCTTCGCGGCTGCAGGGCGCCGGATCCCGACTCCTGGAGCAGTCTTACTGTGAGCTCCTGCTGCCCCCTGCGAGCCTCTCAGACACCGACCGAGTTCGCGGCGAAGCCAAGCGCAGGACCTGCATCTTGCATGGCTATGGCGGTATCGGCAGTGCCGCAGGCGCATGATGAGCCTGCCGCCTGTGTCATCTTGACCATGCTCAGACACACTGTTGTGGATACCATGACACTGAGCCGTGACACTGTGCAGCCGCGCTGCCGCCGCGGCCGAGCACCGACCTGGGGCGCCCCCCGCGCGGCAGCACCGATCGCCGCTCAATGGAGCGCATCGGTCTGCGCGGCGCCTCGGCGCCGCTGCTGCCCCGCCGCACCTCCAGCGACGGGCCGGCCAGCCCCCTGGCTGGCGTCGGCCAGGGCCTGCCGCCGCCGGCAGCCTCCTCTGCTCCGGCTGATTCTTCCGGCAGCCCGTTCAGCGGCGCCGCAGCCTTCCGCAGCAGCAGCGAGGCCAGCAGCGACCGGGGCAGCGTCGGCAGCGGCATGGCGGGGCAGAAGCCGGCCGCCGGCGATGCAAACGATGGCGGTTCTGCCGCCGCCAGCAGCGTCGGCGGCAGTAGCCCGGCGCGCAAAAGCGCCTTTGCGGAGGTGCCGGAGAACGCCGACATGAGGCAGGGCAGCTTCGCGATGGCGGCGGCGCGGCTGGACGGAAAAAGCGAGGAGAGCGGCGGCGACTGAGGGTCGGCGTACACTGTGGGCCGGCGACCTCTGTGAGGGGATATCTATCAGATTTCTACCTGCGCTTCCGCGCGTTGCGGCGGCGTCAACATACGACATGCGGTCCATAGGTAGGAGGCTTCGGTTGACGATTTGCGATGTCGATTGGCAAGTTGGCATGAGTTCTGTTGCACCTGCAGCTGCAATAATTTCGCACCAAGAAATCGCAGGGACGTGTGGTTTAGAACACGTCCCGGGTGGCGCATCCGGGTGGCGCACAAGGGTGTGCGCTGCCCCGCAGTGAGCATGCGGTCTTAGTGCGAGAGTGATTTTGGCGCCAGCATGATTGGCTCACCAGAGCATTTGAGTTTGTTGTCTTCGAGATTTCTACCGTTGTCGTCTGCTTGAGCACATTGCCAGTGTCGTCGCAAGTTGCAACCGTTGAAGGCCTGTGGAGTGGCTTTGAACTGGGTCTGAACAAGTTGCCGCCGCTACTGGCATCACCAGATGTGGATCTTGAGATGCCACCATCGTCAGCTCTGTGCAAACGTTCGATAGCGTGCACACTCGCTACCGTCACCAACATTTGCCAAATTACCTGACTGTGGAACGGGTGCTGCTACACGCGACGGCAAAACCACAAGGCTTCTGACCCCGATCGCAAGTCTGATCTCACGATCACGTCGCGGTCGGCAGCACTCAATTGCTGACGTTCAATCAGCAGAACAATGATACAGGCGGGGATACTCAATAGGCAGCTGCACATGTCTGTCCTTGCGGCAATGGGTGCCGGCAGGCCGCTGAGGCAACAACAGAGCCTCGATTTGGCGGCGAGGCGGGACGCGAACCGCACCATCCGCTCCAGCGGCAGCGCGCAGCCCGGACACAGGTGCGATACAACACAGTGGCGCTGCCAACCAGCCATGGCGTACAGCGAAAGTGAGAGCCAGACTGCACGACTGCCCATGGCTTTGCAAACATGTTTTGACCTGAAACGAGTTTTTCCTGGCAATACCGCCACGACTGTGGCAGACATGTCTCTGGTCGTCAATACTACTAGCATGCGGAATTGCGTGTCCCAACTGCTGGCACTTTAGATGCCCGCGGGCTTGCCGCACATGCAAGCGGGATTGGCGGTCGCTACACATGTGCGCAATGCCACAGGGCACACATGCAGCAGCGCCCCAGACACAGCCCGGTGGCGGAAGCTGGTGGCGGCAGCGGCGGCAGCGGCATCATCAGCTTCAACGGCGGCAGCGGCGGTGGAAGCTGGTACGGCGGGGGCGACGGCGCCGGCGGCGACGGCGAATCGGACGAGGGGCAGCACGGCCGCTTCTCCTGGCCTGGCTGGCGGGACCGAGTGGCAGCGGACCCTGAATTTGCGTTCAAGGTCCTCATCGAGCAGGTGACCAGAGGAGGGGAGGTGCAGGCAGCACTGCGCTTCAGTAGAACCGCCATGATCCCGCTCACTGCACGTTAAGATCGCTCCCGATGGGGCGAGCTCACACTCACGAGACCATGACGACCACGACATGACCATGACCATAAAGTCGTGCATGCAGGCTGCATGCAAGCGCTTCCCTGCGCTGCTGGCTGCACAGTGATAGTGATGCAGTGCCGGCTGTTGAAACCCGTCTGCCCATCCGCGCAGGTCATTGGGGTTGGGGCGGCAGTGCTGGGCGACATGTCGTCGCGCAAGGACTGGGGCATCCACGAGCTGGACTTTGTCTTTTCGACTCTCGTGGCGAGTGCAGCAAAAGGAGCCTGACACGCCATGCCTGCCGCTGCTGCTGCAGCTGCCTCTATTGCAGAAGTGTGCTGCCTCACGTCAGACAGGCGTCAGGGATCGAGCAGCATTCCGCATCATCGGTGTTGCTTGACCTCCCTCGTTGTCTGGATCGTCACGATGTGCACCTTTTGTCAATGTGCACATTCTGATGTGAACGACAGGTGGGCAGCATCATGAATTTCTCGCTGATGTACCTGCTGGCGAAGACGCCGGCGTCCGCCGCCAAGGGCGGCAGCGGCAACCTGCTGGCCAAATTCTTCGACGAGAACACGCTCAAGGGCATGGGCGCGCCAGGTGCGGACGTCTCTCTTGAGAGCCATTTCTGACTGGCAAGGATCAAGAGCAAATGCGTAGAATGTCTGACGGTGATGTTTCAGGCAGCTGCGGACCTGGTTGACGGTGCCGCTGGTTTATCTGATCGAGAAGTGTCTGACCCATGATCGAGAGGAAACTTTGTTTCATATTAGAAGGGACTTGCGGCTTGTGTGCGAAGTGTGTCTGAGCTGCTGCAGGTGGCAACTTCTTTGAGCCGGGCTTCCCGCTGGCCAAGCGCTTCATCAACCTGGGCTACAAGGTATGTTCTCTGCTTCTGCCCAAGGGCGCGGCATGCTCCATCACACAGCCCTGTGCAAGGCTGTGCCTGTGGAACTTCTCTTTAGACAACAAGACTTCTCAACAAGATGTTCAGCATACATATACTGACACGGCGCTGGCCCGCCGGTCTTGACGGCAGAGCAACTCATGAGCCGTAGGGGTGGACACACCCCGAGGCTCGTTTCGCCCTCTGGCGACATGTCGCTCCCAATAACATTCTCCTTCGAGCACATGCCATTGTGATCGTGGCCGCCGCAGGGCGCGGTGTTTGGGCTGGTGGGCTTTTGCGCGGGCGTGATCGGCACCTCCCTCTCCAACGGCCTCATGGTGCTGCGCAAGCGACTGGACCCCAACTTCCAGGTAGGCCTTGGGCAACAGTTGAAGTTGATGATCTAAACATAGATTTGCGACATTTCTTTCACTCGAGTGCACCCGTCTGTAGCGGATGCAATGCAATTGCCTGGAGCTATGAATGTACGCTGGATGTCCTTGTTTTGAGATGACACCATGGTTGTCGTTGCTGTATTTCACCCAACACTTCCAATCCTTCTCTGGGATGTTGCAGGTCCAGAACAAGGCGCCAGGCATCCTTGCCAACGCGGGCGTGTGGGGCACGCACATGGGCGTCTCCTCCAATGTCCGCTACCAGCTGCTCAATGGCCTCGACATGGTGCGGGGGTATTTTCCCCCTTGATTCACGAATTGCGCACCATGCATGAGACGGTGCTGGAAACCACTTGCTCGGAATTTTTCCTTCGGAATCGCCTGCATGGAACCACCTGCACCACTTTGAACGAGGTATGCTCTGGCCTTATTGCGTGGCTGACTTTTTCATGCGCAGGTGCTGGCGCCGGCCATCCCGCCGAGCGCGTTCAAGGCGCTGTCGACCGTCATCCGGCTGCTCAACAACATCGTCGGCGGCATGTCCTTCGTCACCCTCGCCAAGCTGTTTGGCGTGCAGGAGGACGCAAAAGCCGACTGAATGTATTTTGATGACTACAGCACGATAGCATCAATGGCACGGCAGCTAGCGCCTGTGCCGTGCGCGCGCATCGCTGCACCCCTGAGCCCTGTCCCCACACGCAATGATGTATTTCTTGATCCAGCGAGCTGTCCGAATCGTGTCTTCTCCGTATGTGATTTGTCCTGCACCACCTCTAGAGTGAGGTCCCTCTAGCAGGCTCTGATCAGCTTTTTTATACGTGGATCGTCAATGTTGTGAGAGGACGAACCTTGCTTCCTTTTACTGGGGCAGCGGCATGCACTTGTAGGCAGAACATCTGGAGTGTCACGTCTGTCGCCGGTCCCAGATGAAGGTCCAACCCGCGGTCCATCTCAAACTCTGTACCTAGTTGTGTGCAACAGCATGCAGTCAAGACACAGCGCCCTGTCTGTGCAGCTGCCACCTGACACGCTGAAACATTACGAGCCGCCGAGCGAAATCGCTGACGGGTACCTGAACATGAAGAAAAGCATGGAATGCCCGTACATAACGGTGAGTAAAATCTGAACGGACATTATCCCCTTGTGCCGGATCTCTCGTCTGGCTCTCATCCTGTTTGCTTGCGGGCCCGGGTGCGGCAGATGCGGCAGCGCTGCCAGCGCTGAATCGAGCTGTGCCCTGCGCCATAGCAGGTTACCATGCTGAAAGCCTGCATCGTGTTATTTAACACGACCTTGAGGAACACTGATGCCAAGCAGCAGCGCAATGGTCCGACAGCATGTTTGCGGTCATCCAGCTTTTCAAGACCTCAGAATTCAAACCACACCTTTGCACGGCCTGGCTGTGTCTGACGCGTGTTGCTGGAAGGCCATGAGGGTACTGCCGCTTCACGGCTTGCCGGAGTTGATCCCCTTCTGCGTGTCCGCCTGAACAGCACGCTGCTTTGCGCCCAGCCCGCCCACACGGTAATCCCGCAGCAGCTGAAATCCCTGGGCTGTAAGACCCTGCGCAAAGAGATGTGATCTCGGCGTCGTGAAACATTGACCAAATTCGAGAGTGCATGATGCCATGCCATTCGGGGAAGTGCACTGATGCATGCTTGACACAGCTGTGAGGATCTGACACCATAGCTGGGAAGACGCTTCTGTGCGCAAACTCAGACTGCCCATGTAGGTGTGTCGATGACATTGATACTTGCAACAGAGACGCCGCAATCACCTGCGGCTCTGGCGGCAGCTGGGTGGCGGCGCTGTGGCCGGCGTTGCGCTGGCCGCCGCCCGCGCTCCCGCTGCCGGCGCCGCCGCCTGGCGCGCCGGTGCCGGCGCCCGGGAAGTCGCCGCGGGCTCCATGCGGTGGCCACAGCGACGCCGCCAGCCTGTCGTGCTCAGCGATGCTCGTCAGCGCCTCCAGGTTGGCGATGCCCTGCAGAAAAAGGGTCAGAAGCAGGTCCTTCAAGCACAGGAGACGTCCATCTGGCAGTCGGATCAGGCTGGTGCCCATGCGTTGGACATCTGCAGCGGAGGCAGAGCAAAAAGCAGACAGCGACTGCCGTTGACTGTGATACTCGAAAGCCGTCCACCAGCGGAGCTTTGCGCATGAGACCTCAGAAATCACAGCCCACATATCGTCTTCGAAGGCCGCACCTGCAGGGTGTCTTCGTCAATGGCGGTGTCTCGCAACGACGGCACGCGCCCCTGCGCCGCCAGCACATCGTAGAACGGCGGAATGGCCATCCGCACGCCGCCGATGCTGATGCTGTCCTGCCCCGCCGGATGTGGCTGATCAACTCGGCGGCGCTCCCACCCCGGCGGCAGCGCGGCGACTGTAGCATTGGCATCCGCAGCCGGCGCTGCTGCTGCTGCGCCTGCTAGAGCGCCAGAATGAGCTGCGGCTGGACCCTGCGGCTGCTGGCTGCCTGCCTCGCCCGGGTGCCGGCTGCTGCTCGCCGCGCCGACGCGAGCTGGGCTGTCTATTGGGCTGGGCAGCTGCTGCGGCGCAACAGACGATTGCGAGCCGCTGCGCTCAGCATCGGTCGGCAGCTGCTGCTGGGACGGCAGCGGCGCATCGCCTGCATCCCGAGCAGTGGGTTGCAGCGCGTCCCATTCGCCCGCCGCCGCCGCCGCCGCTACCGCCGCCGCCTCGAAAAAACATGCCGGCGACGGCGGCAGCGGCGGCAGGGGCTGCACCGACCCGCCCGCCGCCGCGGCCACGCGCCGCTGCCGCGCAGCGATCCGCCACACGCGCCGCGCGGCCGCGGCCGCCTGCAGCGGCGTCCTGTGAAAGACAGGCGGCGGCGGCGGTGGCCGCTTCCTGCGGCTGCCGCGTGCCTGCGGGTGCACGGACAATCCTGTTTAGAATCGAGACCTCACACGTGCGCCCATCCCTGGTCGACACCTCCGCTCCTGCGGGTATTCCTTTACCTCCGGAGTTTGCTTGGGAAGAAACGTTTACACTTCCGGGTCCCTCACCTTCCCTGCCTGGCTCCTGGCCCGCTCCACCTCGCCGCCGATGACAATGTCCCGCACCGAAGTGTCTCCCACGACAGCGTCCACGGCGGCGAGGACGGCGGCGGCGTCCGCTGACGTCGCCAGGCTGCTGGGCGGCGCCTTCCTGGCAGCTGCGGCAAGGGGTCTGCGCCTCGGCGGCGCCGCGCTGACCGTGCTCCTGAGGTTGGCCTGCACGCGCATCATGCAGGCCATCCAAAGTGCTCGAAATTGCAGCCTGATGCATGTCAGCACTGCCTCTTGCAACTCCAGATGAAGTTCTCATTGACATCGCGTGATGACATGGTACGAGCAATGCAACCGCCTCAGCCTCTGGATCCGGCGCACCTTGCGCAGGGGCGGCCGGGTGGCGGGCACGTCATCATCCGAGACGGGCTCGTCGGTGGAGATGGCGTCGGCGCCCGGCACGCTGCCATCCGTATCCAGCTCGGTGGCCTCGCTGTCAGAGGCGGCGGGCGTGGCGGCGGGCGTGGCGGCTGGCGCGGCGGCCACAGAGCCGCCAGCCAGGTTGCGGTGGCCTGCCGCAGGGATGGGCTGATGGCTGGCCGATGCGGCGCCGCCGCCGCCTATTACTGCAGCATCCGCCGCCATGGCCAAAGCGGCAGCGTCGTGCACGGACGCCGGCGGCGGCACTGCTGCTGCTGTTGGCGCCGGCTGCGGCCCTCGCTGGGCGGCATTGCCTGCGTGCGTGGCTGTCTCCGCCGCGAGTAGCGGAGCGCCCCTGCTGTGCGCTGGGGGGCTCACGGCAGGACCCTGCGAGGCTGCCAGCACAGCATCTACCGCGGCCAGGACCGCTGCCGCTGGGTCAGCCTGCTGCGAGGCGCCGCCGCCAGGCGTAGCTGCGGAACGGACAGCAGGCAACGCGGCTGCGGACGCTGGCGAGCTGCTTCCACTGAGCTGAGTGGCATCGGACGTCGCTGGGCTGGTGCCGCCATTCGTCTGCAGAGCCGGGGGGACGGGCTGTGTCTGGATTGCCCCGCCAGCGGCAGGAGTCGCAGACTGGTCTGTGGCGTCGCCAGCGGAGCGGCCCGCAATGACGGCGTCCACTGCGGCCAGCACTGCCAAGCGCTGTGCCTCACTGACGGCCGGCTGCCCGCTGACTTTCTGCTTCTTTGGCGGCCGCTGACCGGCAGCCGGCGCCGCTGTGCCAGCCGGCCCTCCTGCTGCAGGTGGCCAGCTCGACCCCTGCATCCGCGAATGTAGCATGCTTGTGAGGATTCTGCACGGTACCAAGGTCGGTGTCAAGGCTCAGATGCCATTCATGTGTTGCATGATAACCGCGCTGTCAGGATGCAGCGAATTGGTGTGGAGCCTCACCTGCATCCTGTGTCAGTGCATTAGTCTCAAGGCTGCTCCAGGGCTCATCTGAACTTCGGTCTCTGGCTCACTATGGCTGTAGACTAGCATACGGCACAGCATACCTTCACGCCACTGCCGCTGCTGTTCATGGCAAGGTCTGATCAGCACGGAGCGACTCTGCGCAAGTCGTCCGCAATGCTCGTAGGGATCAAACACACAAGGTGAGCTGTTGTGGCGGGCGAACCCATTGTTTGAGGCTTTTAGCAGAAATGCATGTTCGACGTTGTGACCACCATCGACAGAGTTGCGAAACACGGATGCTGCTGCCTGTTCGGATGGGATCTGCAGGGCTGGCAAACCACCAACACGATGTTTTGCCGTACACGTAAATGCTGATTGTGAATAATGTTTGGCGCCTCTGATGTTAATCGAAGCGAGATCCGAAAGATGTCCAGCTGGCTCCTCGGTCAAGCGAAAATGGAGTCAGCACCAATTGGCTGATCCGAGCAGCAAACCGCTTGGCCATGCACACTGGACAGACTGCCACAATCCCCATTTGCAGCATCTACAGTGCCTCCGAGCGCATCTGCTGCCTCGCCAACACTGACTAAAGGCAGTAACATCCTGGGCAACCCTCGACGTGTCTGTAATTTGAGTCAGGTTCTGGTGCCGGTCAGCTTGTGTTTTGAGTATTTGCAAGCATCTGTGTTCTCCGGAGTGCACTCCTAAAGCACTGCTAAAGCCGTTGAGGGTGGCTGTTAGTTTGGTCCCCTGTCCAGCAGCTTGTGCGGCAGTACTGCTCCACAGCAGTGACCATTGCAGCAGCTACAGCGGCTGTAGTGGCTGCAGAGCCACCTCTGCAGCAACACTAGATCCTTCGCTGCCGCCTGCTTTACGTGGCAGCATGCGCGGTGAGCTATTGTGAGGCGCACAACCCATGACCCGCGGGCGGCGCCGCAGCGCCTGCGGCTGGCGGCTGCTCGTGTGCCTGACCGCGTGCTGCGTCGGCCTCTGCGGCAGCCAGAGCCCTGCAGAGGGCGCGAGGCCCTTTCCGGTTCTCGCCAGCAGCAGCACCTCCAGCAGCGGCGGCGGCGACCAAGAAGTGCGGGCATTGGCTGTGCCTGCTGACCCACCGGGCTTGCTCTCGTGTGGCCTCACCAAATATAACTGCAATTTCTGAGGTCTTCCAACCCAACGTGAATGTCCACTTGACAGGCTGCCTCAGCCGATGCCGTTGCACACTGGGGCCACCCAGGCAATGTCAGTGGCACATTTAGAGGTGAGTAAGGACAAAGATTCCATCGCACCTTTTCGTGATCACTGTGAGTTGCACGACTGTGGCAGTTTGAGCAGCGAATCATATGATGGCCAACCCTCGGCAGGCGAGTGGGTGCGGGAATCAATGTCGGCGGAGGCGGTCGCGCAGATGAAGGTTTTTGAGAAAGGCAGCGGCATCGTGATCCTGCAGCTCAACGCCAGCGCAAGCGACCACGAGGGCGTGCACAACGTCGAGGTGCGCGTCGCTATGCCAATCCTGTTCCTGAGCATTAAGCCAAGAACTATTAAGCATGCTATGAGGGTCTGAGACGCAGCCATGGTGGCACACGGGCCACCGCATCCGGACGAGCTACCTCAGGCTATACTGGCATCACACATGGCCAGGTCCTGGGGTACACGCACAGCAGCACATTCCCATCATCTCGATGCATTGCTTGCAGGGCGAGGTGATGCTGCGGGACGGGCCATACATGGGCGAGGCCGACACGCTGATGCGGCTAAGCGGCGTATACGTGCCGGCCTCCGGCAAGCTGCACGCGCTGCTGGAGGCGCCAAACCCGCTGGAGCTGCCGATTGCGCCGCACGAGGCCGACGCCAGCTCGCCGCACTATAGGTCAGTCTTGCCGGCGTTTCACGTCGCGCTGTCTCATATCAAATGCCTGCACCGTTTACTACGCAAAGTCACACAGACTGCAGACGGTATGCCCTTGCAGTGGCTATGCTGAGATGCATCTGCACTTGGCTGCCGGATGGGCGCTGCCGCTTGAGCATGTTGCCCACGCCCGTGACGATGGCTCTTGGACACACCCCCCTGCTAAACTCGTAAGTCGGATGCCCACAGCAGCCCTGTGGCATGATGGTGATCCTGCATCCGCAGGCAAGCGGTGCGTGAGGCAGCACAGCGGCTGACGACGGGCCAAGGGGACGCTGGGTCCGACGCAGCAGAGGAGGAGCTGCAGCGAAGCCTTGGGCTGGACACCCGACCGCTGGCGGAGCAGCTCGCCGACCTGCCAGGCGGCGGCGGCGGCGAGGCGCCGCTGAGCAGCCAGCTGGCGCTGACGCGGCGGTGCGAGTTCACGCTCAACCTGGTCGTCAGCGGGCCGGAGGGCGCCAATGCTTCGGCGGCGGCGGCGGCGGAAGGGAACGGTGGCGACGCCGGCGGCGGCCGGGGGCAGCACGGCGCTGAGGAGGGGGGCGGCAACAAGAAGCGGCGGGTGTTCCCGGCGGCAGCCGCTGCTGCGGCGGTCGTGGGCGACACGGATGCAATGGCCACCGACGACGGGGCAGAGCAGGTGCGTCACAGTAGAGGACCTGGCGCGCAACGAAGATGCAATTCACAGCTCTGCGGGCTTCATGATCAGACTGCCCATGAGGCCGATTCAGCTGCCATGTCCTCCGATTCCGACACCACATTCCATTGCAGAGACTGCTCGCCGCAAATTTAGGTCACAGGCCATGGCTGGACACATCATAAGTTACAAGCTGTAAATTGTGTTGTCGAAGGCCGTGTGGGACGAGCCGGAGGCGGGGGACCTGGTGATGGACGGCACGCTGACGGCGGCCAAAATTTCGGCCAGCTGTGAACTCAATGCCCCATCCTTTTGCAGATGTGGTGCACCCTATCGCGCCGAAGTCCTCACTAAAGCCCGTGGCCACCAACGGCACTGTTTGACTCTGCCGCAGCCCGCCTGGGACGAGCTGGAGCCGGCAGATCTGGTGATGAATGGCACGCTGGCCGCGGCCGGCTGCGGCATCCTGGTGCGCCTCAGCGCGACGACCACGCACATTGAGCGCTACTACGCCAAGGCCGTCAACTACACCCTCATGATCACCGGCGTCTCCTTCTTCCAGGTGAATATCAGGCTTGAGGGTTTGCCGCCTGATGCTGTAGAGCGTTGTGTGGGCGGGGAAACGGGTTTGTCCCTGGTATTCCTGGCCGTTGTGGTTCTGCTTGAAGCACTGCCAGTCAGCTTGATGGGGCTGCCTCAGACATCCTTCTTAGACCAGCCTGACATGTGTGCCTGAAGGACGTCGCACAGTGTGTGCCTGCTTGGTCATGCAGAGAGACGTGAGCCGGCGGCAGATTGACTGTGATTGTGCACCGTGACAGGTGCTGCTGCTGATCCGGCAGATGGAGGCGACCGCCACGACGGCCACCGCGGCGCGCGTCAGCCTGCTGTGCATCGGGCAGCAGGCCATCATGGACGCCTACCTTTGCCTGCTGCACCTCACCACAGGTGTGTGCCACCTGCATCGGGCCGGCTCCAATCACTCCGGTCCACCATCAGTCCAGCCTGGCCTGGCCTGGCCTGGGCATGTGGCTGCAACATGCAGCAGCAGGCCTGATTTCCCGCGGTTGTGCCTATACGTGTCTGTGATCCTTGTCTTGAACGTCCTGAACTCCAATGCAGGCATCATGGTGGAGCCGCTGTTCAATGCGTTTGCAACGGCGGCGTTCTTCGAGTTCGTCATCTTTGCGATCTTCGAGATGCGGTGGCTGCTGATAGCCTGGCGCGCGCGGCGTGGGACGCAGGTGCGCTCAAACTGATAAAAAGCAGAATCGGCAGTTGGACTGTGCCAAAGATGGAGGGGCATCGCAGAGCTGCAACATCGCAGTCCTCTGTCCCCTGCACCATGCTTGGAAGGAGCTGCCTGTGCATGCCATCTGAAAACTTGAAAGGCAGTTTCCTGAGTGCGGCTGCAGCTTTGAAGGCTGCTGATGCACCTGTGTTGGGCAAAATACAGGACAGCTGGCAGCAGCAGCGGGAGCTGTCACTAATGTATGTGCGCTTCTACGGCGCCCTGCTCGTCGGCATCCTGCTCACCTACCAGCTCCAGAAGTGCGTCTTCGTGCCTTCAGCCATGGCTGTGCTGTCGCGTGTGTTAGCCGCATGAGTCATGTTTAATATCTTGATGCGAGAGCAACATGAGTCTGGCTGGATGTGGCACCTGCTGTGTGCTGCATTGTGCACCGCAGCAGGCGTCTTCTGCCTGCGGACACTGAAGGATCAGATGCCGCGTGACGGCAAACCCCCTGCGTTTCCTCACCTTGACTGCCGAGCTCTTGCTCCACACCGCAGGTACATGAAGTGGGTGCTGTTCGGGCTGTACGGCTGGTGGCTGCCCCAGATCGTGCTGTCCGCCCTCGGCGACAGCCGCCAGCCGCTAAGGCCGGCCTACATCATTGGCACCTCGGCCGCGCGCCTGGCGCTGCCACTATACCTGTGCGGCATTGTCATTGTGTCTCTCTCAAGCAAGAGACCATTTCCTCTGCGAGGCAGTGCTGGTGATGTCATTTGGTTACTGATGTTCTGTGCAGTAGCTGTTCTGCAGTGACTGTACTCTTGTGTCTGTATGTGCCTGTGAGGCGATGTGTGTGGTACGCCCCATTGTAGGTACGGCTGCCCCGCCAACCTGCTGCGCATCCCGCCGGCGCCCGGCACGCTGGCCGCGCTCGTCGCCTATGTGGCACTGCAGGTGCCTCAAGATTACGCTGCTTCTTTCAGTGCACAATTAGATACCACCGCCTCTCGTTGCCGCCTGACTGTCTGCGGAGCACCGTGACGACACATGATTGCAGGCACACTTGCTCAGCTGGGCAGTCTGTTGACGATGAAGCGGATTTGCAAGCCTTTCTGATAGCCAGTGTGCTTGGGATCGACTCGAGACGTGTCGATTCCACAGGCGGGCGTGCTGATGGCGCAGCACTTGCGCGGCCCGCGGTGCTTCGTGCCTCGCTGCTTCCTGCCGCCAAAGTACGACTACTTCCGGCCGGCGCCGGCCAGCATCCTGCCCGGCGCCAAGGCCGACGCCGCGATCAGGGTTTACCCAACGACACCTGCCGCCGCCAGCGCGCCCGGCAGCGGCAGCTCCTCGCCCACGCAGCTGCTGGCGGGGCAGCAGAGCGGTGGCGGCGGAGGCCTCAGCAGCCGGCGCAGCGGCAGCAGCGGCAGCCTGCTCGGCGGCGGCGGCAGCCCGCCAAGCAGCCCGCGCGACGAGGAGACGGGGCACGGCAGCATAGAATGCGTCATCTGCATGAACCCCGTGGAGGTGAGATAGCTGGACCTTTGGAGATGGCTGGAACCTATCACAATTCATTTCAGAAAGGAGCGCTCGGGCTGGCAAGCGGCGCCGCGAGCACGCGCACAGATATCGAAATTTGGCAGCATCCTCGCATCCCGCTCCTGGCCACGGTGTTCCGCTGCAGGACGTGGGTTGCTTCACAGCCTACGTGGAACAGGAACAGGCAAACTTCGCCAATCAAGTTCTGGCTCTGACAGAAATACCACTGCTGTCCGCAGGTGGGCCGGCCAGCATCGCGCATGCTGACACCGTGCAACCACTTCTTCCACAGCAAGTGCCTGCACCGGTGGATGGACGTCAAGATGGAGTGCCCCACCTGCCGCCGCATGCTGCCGCCGCCATGACGGAGTGTCCATGGGTTGGACTCCTGTGTGCGGTCGCGGCCTGAGGCTGAGGCGGCAACGTGGCGATGCCCTGGGAGCATTGGGGCATTGTGGCATGGGACTGTTTTGTGTGAGCGAGCCGTTCGCCACAAGGGTTGTTGACGACAGAGAGAAAAGTCGTTCAGTTGACCAGCTGGTCAACTGAACTGATTGCCTCGCGACTGCAGTCGCGAGGCAATTGGCAGCGCCTTCAAAACCTGCAACGAGCGCCTCCTGCCGCTGCTGTGATTTGCTCAACATTTGCAGTGCAGCAGAGTTCGTTGAAGTTGGCAGCTCGCGGCCAGCATGTTTCTAGCTAATGTTGTATGTTTTGTCTTTGTAGAGCTGTATACCTACGCGTCGTGGTAATGAAGCGTCTCAAAACTTTGTGATGGGTGGTTGGTGGCATGACCTGTAAGTCCCAGTCCCTGTAAGTCCCAGTCCCTGTAACTCCCAGTCCTGGGGGCATGCCTCACAGCGGCGGTGCCTGAGCCGCTACCTGGCTCGAGCCGCCAGGCACGCTTTCACACAGCATTGCAAATCGCAATTGGATCTCCGCATCATTGACCGAGTCTTGCGGCGGGGTTTACGACATCGCTGCTGCCAAAATGAGTTTCGGAAGTCGATGTCGTTTCGGAGACAAACCTGCCCTATGAGGACTCTGCAGCTCGGCACACGCGTCAGCGATTGAGGGCCTCCTCATTGCCCTCACACCCAGAGAGAGAGCACCCAATCAGCAACGAACCAATGATGCTCCAGCAACACAGCCACCACATATCCCAAAACACACGCACTCCGTGCGTCTGAAGCTGAGCTATATTCAGAGCCTGAAATGCGAAGACAGACGGCAGAGGCGGGCGCATCCCGTCTCACATGGTCAGTTGCTGCATCCACGGAATGCCGCCAGCATGCTGCAAAGCAGAAAAGACGCATCGTTAGTTCCTTTCTCAACGCCCAGCATCGTACACCGTCTTGCAGCGTGCCCCCAAATCGAGATACCAATTCAACAAGTTGTTGTATGGGACATCATAGGCACATCAAGACTTTCTCCAGGCAGTTTCCACGCAACTTGATGCAACCAGCCGAACTAATACACTGTAGATTTCAATGAAGGCCTCACCAGCAGCGCCTGGCGCACGTCGCCGGCGTCGACGTTCAGGCGGATGCGCATGCGCAGCCGGCGGGTGGGCGGGTCCGCGTCAAGTATCGCCTGCGCCGCCAGCGCGTCCACGACCCGTATACACCTCTACGCTTGCAGAGCAAAAGGTTTCAGCTTTGCTCTATGATAGAATCCGAACGCATGCAAGTGCACAGATCAGGGTTTTGCAATCGGCAAGGCGCCCTACGCTGCCTGCGCGTCCACCACGCCACATGCACCCCTGCGCCGGCAATGACAAAGTGGATAGTGGATACTGGCAAGTGGACGAGATGCAAGACATCGCGAGAGCTGCACGTGCTTGAGGCTGCTGCGGCAGAGGCACAGACCACGAAAACACGTGGGCTGCCCCCTGTCTGCCCCCTGTCTGCCGGTGGTCATAGCGTCTGTGCAGGGGGCTGCAGTGCAGGCAAGCTCTGTCAGCCCGTCGCAAGGCATGCGTGCCCACCTGCAGCGACGGCTCCTTCTGGCTGTGGCTCGCCAGCATCGCCGCGGCGCGATCCGCTACCGGCTCCATGCGCACCTCCTCCACTCCTGCAGTAAACGTTCACGTCATCCGTTACGGGCAGGGCCAGCAGAAATTGCACACCCACAGAAGCTGAGCTTGCAGCGAATTGCCTGCGGCACACCTACAGCGGCGAGCACGCCCAATGGTCAGCAACTGGTCACATTTGGCGCAGGATTGTAAATCTCGTGGATTAATGAAGTGTCGAACTCTGGAGGCCGCTGCGTGCGCACACCTGTGGCGCGCCGCTCCTGCAGGATGGCGGCGAGGACGACCTTGGCGAGCGGCGATGCGTTGAGCAGCATGAACATGTGCACGCTGTCGAAGCTCTCGTCGTACGCCGCCTGCGCGTGCTCCGCCGTCACCTGCGTCAGCAGGGTTAAGAGCAGGGTACAAAGTAGGATTGAGGGTCTTGAGATGTGCGAGAAAACTCTGCCGCTGCTGCTGCTGCTGCTGCTGCTGCGCTGGCAAGTCAGACGCCGAGCTGTGAAGAGGGCGCACGCGGGGGAGGGGCTCGCTTGCTTTCATGTTTTGGCTTGCAGGGGAAACCAGAGCATAACATCGAAGAGACAAGTCACGGCTGGAGATGCATCGCAGGTCAGGGCGGGAGGCACCATGCCAGCTGCGGGCGCCGGGGGCGGCTCGTCCCGCGCTGCCGCCTCCTGCGCCGCCCTGGCGGCCGCGATGTCGATCGCCCGCGAGCACAGCTCCAGGCACCGACGCACGTCGCCCGACGCCGAGGACACCTGAGAATCAGAAGCAACACCCGTGAACGCAGCAATGAGCGGACAATCGTCGTGGGAACACTGTGAGTGCACATCGCATCCAGCCGGCTGATGTCGATGAAGGGGATGTCCATGCGGAGACCAGCCAAACCCTTAAACCCTGAAACGTCCGCACCTTGGAGGTGATGAGGGAGATGGCGGAGCGGTCGATGACATCGATGCCCTCCAGGCGCGCGGCCACGATCTGGCGCAGCTGGTCCCGGCTGTACGGCTGGAAGCCCTGCCGCCGCCCCGCCAACCGGCTGCGCATGGCAGCAATCAAATTTGAGCCAACAGCGATGTGAAAGTGGCAGGTTGCGGCTGTACGGCTGGAAGCCCTGCCGCCGTCCCGCCTGCCAGCTGAGTGCCAGATAATAGCAAGTCACTTCAACAAGCTCACGCTAAGTAGCTGAAGTCTGAGCCAGCAGAGGAGCAGATGTAACATGGCAGCAAGCAGGCACAGCCTGAAGGGACGCTGGCATTCAAGCACATAGAATCATCCTGGATTTGAAATTCCAGTTGGCCGCAGAGTTTGTCACGCGCCTGACGATGCGGGGCAGGAACTTGTCGGGCAGGTCGTGCGTGTTGGAGATGCCGATGATGGCCAGGCGGCTGCCCTTCTGCAGCGGCCACTCGAACAAGTTGTACAGCACCTGCGGCATCGGTGTTTCTGCTGTAAGAGTCCCCAACAAGCCCCAGTGCAACAAGAGACCCGTCCTGCTTGGTTTTTGCTGCCCTTCTGCAACGGTCGCTCGAACAGGTAGTACAGCAGCTGCGGCCAGGGAGCACACGAGGTATGTCATCAGTGAGCCCGACAAAGTCTAGTAATCAGTTCTCGTGGACACCGGCACCTCTTTTCAATAGCGAGCTGGCAAACGGACTGAGCATCGATAATAAATTGTCCTTGATAGAGACACCCCTTTGCAGAATCGAAACGCAGCACCTGCAGCAGCAGCCGCCATCCAGCCCGCACCTTCTGCTTGCGCGTGAGCAGCAGGTCCATCTCGTCGATGAGGACGAGGGTGACGCCGTCCTGGGCGCCGCCGCGCCGCCTGCCGCCCAGAAAGAGCTCCTCCAGCGCCGCACACGCGCTCTTCGGACCCAGGTGCTCCCCCGTCATTGCCTGCGGCCAGACCATCAGTACTTTCACCGGACTCATTTGTGCAAGCGCGGCCGTGGATACGCCAGCCGGATGCCACAACCCCCGGCAACGGTGCCATCCATTGCGGGCAATGGTGCCATCCATTGTGGGTCCCCCTTCATAGTGTCAGTGTTTGGCGGACCCAATGTGGAGGTCCCACCGAGCTGCACAAGCACATGCGGATCATAAAGCCCTCATGGTGCAGCAGCTGTCGGAAACCCGCTGAGCCGCTGACCGGCATCGCAGGCAGTCATCTCGCGATGCAAGGTTGGCAGCACCCCGTGCAGGGTGGTGTACGCGTGCTGCGGCGTGGGCAGCCGCAGCCCATGGACCTCCCGCAATCCTGATGTGTGGTGGACTCCTTTACTGGGGTCAGACACGCAGGTTCGTTTTCAGAATATCTTGTTGAGGCACCTCGTGCAGGGCGGTGTACGCGTGCTGCGGGGTGGGCAGCCGCAGCCCGTTGACCTCCACGAACTGAAATCGCGGCAGATCGCCCGCCGCCGCGCGGCGCCGCATCCCGCGCATGATGTCCATCACCGTCGCCGTCTTGCCGGTGCCCGGCACGCCGTACAGGTACAGGAACTGGCCCAGGTCCTCACCGCCTGACATCAGGCAAGAATCAGACAATTTGAGATTGCTTCTCTGGCTGAGTGAGCGGGCAACAGCAGGAGGCAGGGCCTACCTCCTGAAGACAGACATAGATGTTTCCCACGAGCCTGGGCGATTACATAACTTCAAATGAGCGGCCGAGGTGGTTGAGCGGATGTGGAAAGCTGCTGGCGTTTGCTTCTCCGTGGCATGACTGGAAGAGCACGGGCAGATGCGCATCCACCATGCCACCAGCAGTGCTGCTCGCACCAGAATTTGTGCCTCAACCTCCTGCTCTGAGATTTGCAGGCACGAGGTGCGTCCAAGCATCATGTGAAGTGGATAAATGCGTACCCGACTGCACGGCGTCCTCGATGAAGCGGGTGATGACGGCGCGCTCAGTGTCGCGGCAGGGCAGCGCCGCAGGCAGCGCGGTGGTGGCCAGCGCGCTGCGCGCCGCCCACAGCGGGTCCGCTTCCTTGCGCCGCACTGCAGCCGGGACGTCCGCGGCGCCCAGCCCCCAGTCCCGCACGCCCTGCAAACACAAGGTTCAGTATTAGCTGCAACTGAACTTACTGCCAGCGGCGGGTCCAGAAAATGCGCCACGTCGCCGCCGAGACGTCCGCCGCGCCCAGCCCCCAGTCCCGCACACCCGGCTAGGGCAATAAGGATTAACACAAATTGTGAAAATTTGTGATTCCGACTTTTAATGGCAAATTGCATTGCACAGGACGATGTAATCTATCCCAGCGCCACGGCCAGTATGACCTGCTTGCTGAGGCGCAAGGCTCATGCTCCCTGCTGCAGGGTTGCACGTGACCAAGGCTGCGACAAAGATGCAGGGCAGATCAGCACAGGCGGATGAGATTTTTCCAACAAGCTGGCACCTTCGAGTATTTGTTGGCGGAACGGGGCGTCTGCATCTTGGGGGTGCGGGGCCTGCCGACTGATGCCGCGCGCTTGCGGGGAGTGTGCTCCGGATCAAAGTCGTCGTCCTGCATTCAGCAAGTGTATGGAGGCTGTCAGCATTCTCGAAACAGAAGCATCCTCAAGGCGCCACTGCAGGAGGATGAGACTGGACGAGCGGAATTAATGCTGCTATTCATGTGGGACATTTCAGGCAGATTGGTTTTCAGGTATATACCTGTTCACTATCACTGTCGAGCGCTGCGGGAGCGCCGCCGTCGAGCTCGCCCTCGTCGTCGTCGATCGCCCGAAATTGCTGCAGTCACAGGTCAAACAAATCATGGTGCTCTTACAAATCAGGAGCGGCTGGTGCATCAGGCAGCTGTACTGACGAATCGATCAGTCCGCTTGGCACCATGCTTCAGCCAATCCCAAAAACGTCAAACCGTTCGCAACGCTGATGTTCGCGCAGTTGACGGGCAGCTCTTCTGTTCCTCGATCTTGACGCGCAGTGACGCTTCATCGCAGCGAAATCTTGTTTGTTTTGACAATCTTCAGTAGAACTCACGTTCAAGACGGTGTCGTAGATGTGGTCGCACACGAAGACATTGTCATCGTTGCCGGCGGCGGCGGCAAAGTCTGCGGGAGCACACACGGTGCAGGGGCGCTGCAGTGTGACGCCCTCCAGTCCCGTGTCCGTCTGCTGCGTCAGGAAAAGCTCCCGCGCGCTGTGGTGCGGCTGCGAATGGGGTCACGTGGTGGGAGTCAGCGTCGGCAGTGGACATGCCTGTTGAGGCTGGAAAGTGAGGTGTCAGCAGGCCTGGCAGAGTGACAGAGAGCACAGGCTGCTCGCCGACTACCAGTCGCCAGAGCACTGAAGGCATGTATCTCTCGGGGGTCATCTCCAGGTGCACCTTGCGGCCGACCCGCGTCTCCTCCGGCAGACAGTACCAGCGGCCTGCAAAGGTGAAGGACTCTCCCCCGTCGCCACCGCCACCGCTGCCCCTGCCGCCGCCGCCCCTGCCTCTGCCGCCCCTGCCCCTGGGTCTACCGCGGGCGCTTCTGCCGCCGCCGCCGCTGCTGCCGCCGTCACCACTGGTCATTTTGTACAGCGCCTCAATGCGCACTACGGCAAGGCCCGCGGCACGCCCCAGCAGCTTCTGCCGCATCGTGACGGCCTGTGTCGGCGACGCCGGTGGTGGCTCCCCAGCTGTGCAGCTGGGGCACAGCCACTCGCCCTGTGGTGCAAAGCAGGCGGGTTGGCACTCTGAAGCGTGAAGCGCTTGGAAACTTCCGGCAGGCTCCCTGTGCTGCAGCTGTTATTGTATCATGAAACGCCTGGGCAGCGCAACAGAGTGTCTGCATGAAGGAAGAAATCGGCTGCTGTGAACACTGTGAGGAACCCTGACCACCTTGAGAAGACAGGAGCAGCGCACCCACCTCGGGGACCCTGTTCTTGGGCAGCCGCGGCCGCAGGCAGGTGGTGTGGAAGCCGCGCAGGCAGGCGTCGCACTCCAGCATGAGCGCCCCGTCCCGCTTCTCCGTGACGCGGCACACCTGCAGCAATGCAGTGGAAAAGGTTGTAGCACGTGACCGGCAATGCGGCACGCCCACAGCTGTGCTTCTTGCGGGCATGTGTGCGTCAATGCAGCAGGCAGAACTGCGACGATGGGAGCCAGCTCGCATACCTCGCACGCCTCGAACTCTGCGTCCTCATTGAGGCCGCCTGCCGCATTGAAGGCGTCAAGATCCGTCACCACGTATGCGCAGCTGCCCACCTGAAGCAGGCGTCATGCACTATCATCCCCACCAGGCTGCACTGGCACCAGGCAGCCTTGCCGCAAGTTTCAGATCTTGCCATGTTGATGAGGAGCTGTGCCGCAGGGTTGGGTGCTGCGCTGGATGCATCATTGGTCCAGATTACGAACCTTGTACTGCCGATCATCATGCGTTATGCTCTGGACGCGCTGTGCGGTGGGAGCAGCCCTCCGCTGTTCGGCAGGCGCAGCCCGTTGCTTGTTGCTCCCCTGTGCGGATCCCGCGCCGCCAGGCGTGGGCTGCGCAGGCGCTTGTGTGCGCGCCTGCACCCAAAGCATTAGGCACTGGGCGCCAGAAGTCGCATCTGAGTGTGCAATTCGATGAATGCAGGCAGCATGCCGGCGCATGTCAATGCGCGGCCTTACCCGCTTGGCTGGACGCTCCGCGTCGACCTTTGCTGTTGCTCCCCTGGTCCTGCCCTGCGGCGCCACGTATTTGCATTATGCGCAGTGCTTGTTGGCAATCGTGAAAGTCAAGCCTTATGTGACAGGCACTGTCAGCATGCCATGAGTCTGCCTCTCATTTGAGATTTTGGCGTCACACCGATTTGATGTCACATCAACGTGACGGCCAAATCTCCAGGTTATCGATATCGAGCCATCAATCGTGAACGAGCTTGTCAACATGCGAGCACCGATCATCGTGTGCACCATCATGCGCCTCACCCGCCGAGTCTCGATCGCATTGGACGACACTCGCAGCGTCTTGCGACTTTTAAGTGACGCCCCCTTCTTCGGCCGTTCAGCAGCAGATCCAGCCATGCTTACAAATGCATTAACATCCCACACACTGCTTCAGATCGTAGGGTGTCGTGATCAGCTTCCGAAAAGTTACAGTATGAAACTTTAGTCGCGTGGCGATCAAGGTGCGAGTGGCTTGCGCGCAATGATGCATCTTTGCTGTTGCATGCAATCCGTCTGTGAGCGAGTCTGGACTTCGGCCATCAGCCAGCTCCGAGATGACTGCTGCAGGGCGGGAATGGGGGTCGTTGCACACAAACATAATTGGCCTTGGGTCAACCTGATTAGGGACTTTGCATGTCGACCTGCAGCGGCATGCTGTGGCATGATGCAGTAGTGTTAACCAAGCGAGAAGCTGCCGAAGGTGGTGTGCAAGCAACGCGGCCGACACCGCGTGTCGTTGTGGGTGTGCTTGGCACCTGGCATCATTAGCTCGGCAACCTTGCGCAGCTGGTCTGAGACTCATTGACAGCAGGACACAACTTTACTGCGCAGTTGTGCTTCAGCTGGCTTGCAGCTGGGGCAAAGGCATGGTGGGCTGAGCTAATTGACACAAGTCTACATAGCCGACTGCTTCACGGAACCAGCAGTCGCCTCTTTAGAATTCCTCCTGAAGCAGCTAGTCAAAAATGGAGGAGCTGAGGAAGCTGCAAGAGCTCTCTATTGTGTCCAAGCTCACCACAGGTAAATACCGCGTATGGTGTGCATTTTGCTCCATGTGCGCTTGCGCAGTGGACTTGTGCGGTGCTGGCGACGAACTCCGACAAACATACGCTGCTAACGGCGCTCTGGTCCATGCAGAAATCGAAAACCATACTGGCATTGCGGAGAAGACGCTGTCGGAGTTTGTTCTGGCGCTGTCTAAGCAGTGCAAGGGCGTGAAGGAGTTCAAAAAGACGCTGGACGCAAATGGCGCCGAGTTTGCAGAGTCGCTTGTCAACACGCTGTGGAACATCATCCAGGCCATGCAGGTGCAGCACTTTGCAATGGCAGTTGCTCGTCACCAGTATGTCCTCATTCTTGCCTTCGGGAGAGGCGACGCGTCAGTGTGAGTGCGCATTAGTGAACGCTGTGAGTGCGCATTAGTGAACGCTCAGCGGTGCCGCCTCGCTGCAAATGACATGCAGGCGAAAAGCGGCGGGTCGGCGCCTGCGGCTAATGGCGGCTCCAGCGTCGCATCGCGTGGCGGCGCCTTCTCGGGCCTGGCCATAGAGGACACTAAGGACCGCGCACGCCGCCTCCAGCAGGTGGGTCTGGCAGTCGGCAACCTGCCTGCATGCGTATTGCGTCACCTCGGCAGATTTGGCGCAAGCACTCGCCTGCCGGCAAGCCTTTGCCACTACCGGAAGGCTGCTGCGCTGGTGCATCTGAAGCTACTGGATGAGGACAGTGACAGTCGAAAACACGTTTATGTCACAATGCAAACACAATAACATGCATCTGATCCACAGGAGCTGGTGGACGAGGGACGCGCCCGCGGTGGCTCCTCTGCCGAGCCGTCCGGGCGGCTGGATGAGGGCGGCCCGCCAGCGGTGAACGGCCGCGGCGCAGATGGCGACCGCCGCCGCAGCCGCAGTCGCAGCCCTGCCGGCCGGCATGACCACGGAAACGACAGCCGCGATGACGACCGCGACCGCTGGCGGAACCGCGGCGACGGCGGCGGCGGCGGCGGCAGGGACCGCGGTCGGGATGACGCAGGCGGCAGGTAGGGCGGATGCGACTGAACCGACATTGCCCTTCAATCAAGTTGCAGTTGGCAGACTGCTTTAGGCCATGGTCCAGATGTGGTGGTTGCCAGGTAGTAGCTTCTGGCCGACAGCAAGCAAGCAAAGCTGTTAGAGAGTTTTGCGTGAAATACAAACGAAACACACTGCAGGAGCAGCAGCAGGTACGAGGAGGACGACAGGGACCGGCGGCGGCATCGCGGGCGGTCGCCGGAGGACGGCGGCCGCGGCTCGGGGCGCATGCCGCCGCCGCCGCCACCCGCCATGCTTGTTGAAGGCCCGGAGCAGTACAAGGTGATCGCGCAAGCAAGATATTTGCTGATGACCACGAGCGCAGTTGTTACAGACATATGTTGCTAAGCCTCTCTGCTTATGTTGCTAAGCCCCTCTGTTTGCGCAACTCCCAGTGCGGCAGCCAGGGACATGCAAATGCGTTGGCGCAAGCGGCCGATGTCCAGCGGCGCCGCATGGCCCTCGCCTGCTTGACAGAGCCTTGGGTAGCCGACAGCGACCCCTGGTACTGTTGACAAAGGTCAGGAAGCGGAGTCACTGTTCTTTCTGACGTTGTGAGTTCCGCTGCCGCCACAGGTGTACCGGGGGCGCGTCGCCAACGTCATGGACTTTGGCGCCTTCGTGGAGCTACAGGGCATGCGCGCGAAAGCGGAGGGCCTGGTGCACGTGTCGGAGATCAACAAGACGCGGTCCAACAGCGCCAAGGAACTGCTCAAGCGGGGCCAGGACGTGTGGGTCAAGGTGCTGCGCATCTCCACCGCCGGCGGCAAGCAGCAGCTGTCGCTCAGCATGCGCGACGTCGACCAGGTGGGCTGTTGCTTCCTGCTTCGTGCACCAGAAGCTGTTTTGTCCGTGCATGGGCTGGCGATGTTCCTGGACGGGGTGAAGGAACGGTATTTCAATTCATGTAGTGGACAAGCAGAGCCAAGACGCAGCGTACACATCTATTGAATACGCTCCACCGCCTCACAGCCGACGTCCCAAGCAACAACTACTCGACAGCGATCACTACTTTCCTTGACAAATTTCGTACTCTGTCACAGGTGTCAGGGCAGGACTTGTTGCCGCAAGTGGCGCCCGCCGCGGGTGATGGGCGCTCCAACCCGTCGATGCCGGCGGGCGGCCCTGGGCCGGAGCGCTCTGCGCTGCACGGCCTTTCCGGCATCAGCCGCGGCGGCCTGGAGGCAGCTGAGGAGGTTCGTCTCCATAGCGTTTTGCTTGCCATGCTGCTGTTCTCCAATGCTGCCATCCCCTCAGGTCTGCGCTTAGCGGAGAGCTCACCATCCTGCCAGCATCTGAGACAGCGACCATGTTGCGTCCCGCAGTCCTGCAGTGGTGAAGTCCTTTGCTGGACTCCCTGTGATGCAGGCGGGCAGGACGAGGCGGCCTGGAAAGCGCGTGACCAGCCCCGAGAAGTGGGAGATCAACCAGCTCATCAAGGCCGGCGTGCTGGACGTCACGGAGTACCCCACCTTTGACGCTGAGGACGGCCAGGTGCCGCCCAACAGCCGAACCTTTCTCTGCCGCTTGCGGTCGCATGTTGATGCAGTTGGCGCTTGTGCAGAATGCAGGGCAGATTTGCCCGATGCTCCGAGGAAGGAGTATATTGCATGCCCAATTTCTGCCAAACAGCTTCATGTGAGTGGTGCCAGTGGGCGGAATGCAAAAGATGGGCTCTCAATGTGATCAGCGCATACCTCATTCCCACCCGCAGCAGGGCATCCTGAAAATCAGCATTGCTGCCGATGGCAGTCAGCATCGCGAGCGTCTGTCTCTGCCCTGCTGCAGGGCATCCTGAACATTGACGACGATGTGGAGGAGGAATTCGAGATCGACATCAACGAGGCGGAGCCGGCGTTCCTGAAGGGCCAGTCCTCCCGCAGCGGCGTGGAGGTGTCACCCATCAAGATCGTCAAGAACCCGGACGGCAGCATGCAAGTGCGCGGTCATCCATTGACAGCCACGAACGAGATGAGCATCCACCTTATGCCAGGGCATCTGTAACTATACATGTGGTGGTTCGATGCCTTTCGCCTGGTGAGTCTGTGCAGTTTGAAGTCGTTCTTGGAATCCCAGAGAGATGATGTCTCACATTCGTTTTCCTCCCTGTGCAGCGCGCGGCGATGACGCAGTCAGCGCTGGCCAAGGAGCGGCGGGAGCTCAAGGAGCAGCAGCAGCGCACTCTGCTGGAGGCCATCCCCAAGGACCTGTCCAGGTGCGGTCAAGGTTGGAGGCCTGCGCAGGCGTGCACCAGCGCCAGTGTTCTACACAACTCGGGGTTGCCGGCCGGCATAGCGCCCAGCAAGGAGCTTCACAGCAGCGGCGGCAGCAGCTCGTGTTCCGCCGCTCCTGTTCGCTTGCAATCGACAAGCACAGCTCTGGCTTCCAGCTGGTTTTCAATCCATGTGTATCTGTATTCAGGCCGTGGATCGACTCGATGCCAGAGGCGGGGGAGCGGCACCTGGTGCAGGAGCTGCGCGGCGTCGACATGACGGCATGAGCTCCGAAATCGACTCGAAACCAAAACAAAACAAACAACCAATATACCTCAACGCGCCTGCAGGCCGTGGATCGACCCGATGCCGGAGGCGGGGGAGCGCCACCTGGCGCAGGAGCTGCGGGGGGTGGGCATGACGGGGTACGAGCAGCCGGAGTGGAAGACGGCGGCGCTGGGCAAGGCGCCCACCTACGGCATCTCCGACTCCCGCTCCATCATGGACCAGCGCAACAGCCTGCCCATCTACAAGCTCAAAGACCAGCTCATCCAGGCCGTCAACGACAACCAGGTGCGGCGAGACTGCAACAGCAAGAGCCCTGGCTGCACCACTGGCGTGGTTCAGGAACGCATGCAATGGGGTGTCAAAACAGAGCCCTGGCTGCAACACTGGTTCGGGAAGCGAAGCCGGCAGGCGTGTTGGCACTTGATGATGCAGCACGAAAATCAGACACCCATGAACAGACTTCTTTTGATCCTGCGTGTCCGCCGCTCAGGTGCTGGTGGTCATCGGCGAGACGGGGTCGGGCAAGACGACGCAGATGACGCAGTACCTGGCGGAGGCGGGTTACACCTCCAAGGGCAAGATCGGGTGCACGCAGCCACGCCGCGTTGCCGCCATGTCCGTTGCCAAGCGCGTGGCCGAGGAGGTGGATTTTTCTGCGGTGCACGTGGCACAATGCGTTCACCTCTCGATGCGACAGAGAACAGCATTGGCAACTTGTGGGTTTTGCTGTTACTGCCTGCAAAGTGTCGTGAAACTTTTCAAGTTTAAACCGCCGAGGATTGCTTATCCAGGTTGGGTGCCGTCTGGGTGAGGAGGTGGGCTATGCCATCCGCTTCGAGGACTGCACTGGGCCGGAGACCGTCATCAAGTGCGAAAACTGCTGCTGATCTTGCTCCCTGCCAACGTCCCGGCCAAAATACGTGGTGTTGAGCAGTCCTGCGCTGGCTCCTAGATGGATCGGCTCTGCAACCGTTTCCGGCATTTAAACAGAGTGAAATGAGGTGAAATTACCCAACGCCGACTCTGGATTGCAGTCTGGGACGCTTGGTGGAACAGGTACATGACGGATGGCACGCTGCTGCGGGCGGCGCTGCTGGCTGCACCATGACTCCATAGCCAGAGCATCAAAGGGCAGCCAATCAGTCTTGCTGCCAGCACACCGAGGAGTCAATGTCATCATCATGCTCGCAGGTACATGACGGATGGCATGCTGCTGCGGGAGGCGCTGCTGGACGACAACATGAGCAACTACAGCGTCATCATCCTGGACGAGGCGCACGAGCGCACCATCCACACCGACGTCCTGTTCGGCCTGCTCAAGGTGGGCGTGTCTTCCTGAACGTTCCACTGCAGCGCTGCTGCCCTGCCACTGCCAGGCACCTGCTGCTTCTGCTGATCTGCTCCCAGCAGCCCACCATCCACACCCACATCACATCCGCTTCGGCTGCTCAAGGTGCCCAGCTGCGGGACTGTGTCGTTCTGAGGCCAGCGATCCAGGCTGCCTGGCTGCCGCACGCATGTCGCTGCCACGCCGGTGTGCGCCTCTGCATCCAGTGCACAGGCCTGCATGGCTGTCCTCATGTGGCAGGAAGCCCAAGAGGTATCCACATGTTGCGCCAATGCCTCACACTTGCCGCTGTGCACACGCTTCTCTGCAGGACATCATCCAGGCGCGGCCGGACCTGAAGGTCATTGTGACGAGCGCGACGCTGGACGCTGAGAAGTTCTCCTCCTACTTCTTCGACTGCCCCATCTTCACTATCCCCGGCCGCACCTTCCCCGTGGAGGTGCGCGTCAATGTCGGCTGCGCAGCTGACGTGCCTGACATCCAGGCACTAAGCGATCTCGTGTTTCGGTTGTTGCCGCCTGGTTGGTCCTGCAGCCAGCGGACCTGGAGCCACACGCTGCCAGGCCCTTGCTGGCGTCCTGCAACTTGCATGCAATTCGCAATGCCCATGCTGATCACCTTGGGAGGACTGGAGCTGACACGCTCCCTCCTGCGGCAGGTGCTGTACACCAAGTCGCCGGAGAGCGACTACATGGATGCGGCGCTCATCACCGTCATGCAGATCCACCTCACCGAGCCCGAGGGCGACATCCTGCTGTTCCTCACCGGTGAAATGCCCCTACACTTACGCGCGGATTTCCTTGCTAGCGTTCTAACCACGCAGTCGGTGCTCTGCAGCTTGCAAAAACGCCGCCCAGGCCCGCTCAGGAGCATGCTGCGACGTCATGTGCGAATGCGCTATGCACTTACCCCTTCTTCGCGGCCGCGACTGCGTTGAGGATCGCTGTGTTTCGGGCTGGTGCTGAAGCATTCTGAAACTCCGTGCAGGCCAGGAGGAGATCGACACGGCATGCCAGGTGCTGTGGGACCGCATGAAGAGCCTGGGGCCCAGTGTCCCGGAGCTCATCATCCTGCCCGTGTACTCTAGCCTGCCGTCCGAGATGCAGACACGCATCTTTGACCCCGCGCCGCCCGGCACCCGCAAGGCGCGCTTCTCTTCCGAGACCTCGTTTCTTTGAAGCCACGGGTCTAGTGGAGAAGGGTTTTCGAGAGGGAAGTGCACAGCATGGCCCTCGCTGGGTGTGGAGCGGAGCCGCTGACCCGGCGAGTTGGTCCTGCAGTGACCCTCATGAAACGACAACAAGAGCACTAACGACTATATTAGCTGGTTATCAAGTTTTCTGGTTACAATGCAGGTGGTGATCGCGACGAACATTGCGGAGGCGAGTCTGACCATTGACGGCATCTACTATGTGGTGGACCCGGGCTTCGCCAAGCAGAAGGTTTACAACCCCAAGGTGCGCCATCAGCGGCGCTGTGACTTGGCAGCCTCGCATTCCTGAAAAGTAGCTTGGTCCTTTGCCTGGAAAACCTGTTGCGTCATGAACCGCATGATGCGTTGGGTCAAGGATGATATGATGTTATGCGTGTCAACTGAGCGCCACTGCGGCGCTGTGACTTCACAACAGACTAATCTTCTCTCTGAGACCTTGGCGAATTGTGGCCACTCCTTTTCCATCACTGGACCTCAGGCAGCATGTTTCGTAAGATGGTGGGCTGCAGCTACAGCAAATTGCAGGGCACCACAAGGTGTCCATCATCCGACAAGAAAGCGTATCCAATCAGGAAGTGGTTGTCGAAAGTTTTGTGGGAACGTACGCAGATCGGGATGGACAGCCTGGTGGTGGCTCCCATCAGCCAGGCGAGCGCGCGGCAGCGGGCGGGGCGCGCCGGCCGCACCGGCCCCGGCAAGGCCTACCGCATGTGCGCCTCGCAATCACACTGCCACCTGCTCTTCTGCATTCATTGCTGACCTGCAAGCCTTAGTGGTCGGCTTGCCGAAAACGCGCCTATGTAAACGCGCTGTCAATTGCGTACTGAAATGGTTCCGCTTTCCTCTTGTTCCAACAGGTACACGGAGTCTGCTTTCCAGAACGAGATGCTGCCCACCAGCGTGCCCGAGATCCAGCGTACCAACCTGGGCATGACCTGCCTCACGCTCAAGGTGCGTGCCAACGTCACGATCAAGTCAGATCGAAATGTACTGCGGCCATATGTCGAGACTGACACGAGATGCCTCAGCCTCGCACTTGCCTGTGTTTGGGTCTCGAAGCCTACGAAGCTCTATCTGAAAGGTGATAGTTACATTCTCTTGGTTGCACCCAAATCTTTGTGGAAGTTGACGTCTGATTCGTATCTCACATTCGCCTACAGGCGATGGGCATCAACGACCTGCTGGGCTTCGACTTCATGGACCCGCCGCCGCCCGCGACGCTGGTGTCCGCCCTGGAGCAGCTCTACAATCTGGGCGCCCTGGACGAGGAGGTGCGCCAACAGTCATTGTTTCCAGTTGAGACTCCCAGCAAGCGTGTCGAATTTGACTGTGGCGCAGTGCACCACAGTGGTGTCATATGTCCAGCTTTGCCACAGCATAAATCCATGTCCATGCTATGTGTGCACGCGACGGAGTGTGCAGCACATGCAGCCAATCTCTCTAATTGCTGCACCGGCTATCAGCACCCTCAGCCTCATGGGTAAACAGCGCCAAAAGGATGTCCGATGTCACGCGAGCGCTCCTCTGCATGTGCAGGGCCTACTGGTGAAGCTGGGGCGCAAGATGATGGAGTTCCTGCTGGACCCCCGCTCCTCGACACACACTGTTAAATTCTGAAATTGACGATGATCAAGCTGAACTATAGTTGTCCATCTGATGCGCAGGGCCTGCTGACGAAGCTGGGGCGCAAGATGGCAGAGTTCCCGCTGGACCCGCCGGTTAGTAAGATGCTCATCGCGAGCGTGGACCTGGGCTGCAGCGAGGAGATCCTCACCATCATCGGCATGCTGTCCGCGCAGAACATCTTCTACCGCCCCCGCGAGAAGCAGTCGCAGGCGCGTCGCCGCTGCTTCCATGTCAGCCAGTGTTCAGTATGCTCGGCTTGTCTGCAAGAGCTCAACATCAGTGTCGCATAGTGGACCGTGCGGCCACGAGCGTGACAACAGCTGTTAGGTTCGAAAGCCTAAATGGCATGCTCTGCTCAGGTGCGACCATGCAGGTAGAGGCCCATGTGGCATGATGCCCTCAAGCCCTGGCGCCTCCGAAACTCCCTGACATGTCGGTTTCTGAACCCCCTGCAGGCGGACCAGAAGAAGGCAAAGTTCTTCCAGGCGGAGGGGGACCACCTGACGCTGCTGGCGGTGTACGAAGCGTGGAAGGCCGCCAAGTTCTCCAACCCCTGGTGCTTTGAGAACTTCATCCAGGCGCGCTCCATGCGCCGCGCCCAGGACGTGCGCAAGCAGGTGCGGCCCATGTTCTGTTTCTGTTTCTTGAAACATCTGGCCTAAGTATAGATGCGCCTCGCCTCTGTGAAACACTACGAGTTGCGACGCGCTCCATGCGCCGTGCCCAGGACATGCGCGCGCAGGTGCGGGCCACCCTCTCTTTCCGAAGGCGCCTGGATTGCAACGGAGTCCAACCCGCCTCCGTGCATGTTCATATGGGTAGATAGTCCTTCTCCCCCGTTCTCCACCCGCTTGCGATCATGGACTGCTGCAATCCGGTGGCGCAATGCTGCTGGGGCAACCTCTAGTCTGTGGTCTGTGCCGGCTCCCCTTGTGCAGCGGTTGAACATGAAAATGCACAGCTGCTGGCGATCGGACCGGTACAAGCTGGACCTGGTGACGGACTGGGGGCGCAGATTCTGCCTCTGGCATACGTCATGTGCTGTGAGTGTGTATCAGTGGTTTTTCTGCTGGGTGCGCAGCTGCTGGCGATCATGGACCGGTACCAGCTGGGACTTGTTGGGAGGGCCTTTTGGCGCATACACAGTATCATGTTGGCTGCGTGAGCTGTTGATTACATGATCAGACAAGAACGTGCCTGAGCAGCTGCTGGCGATCATGGACCGGTACAAGCTGGACCTGGTGACGGCGGGCCGGAACTTTAACAAGATCCGCATGGCCGTCGCCTCTGGCTTCTTCTTCCACGCCGCCCGCAAAGACGCCCAGGTGCGCGATTCGCCCTCAACGAACCGGTAAATTCAGGGACGCGCTGCAGTGCTTGCGTTGCCTTACAGAGGCCAGGGAGAGGTGACCGGCAGCCCTTGCGCCCTGCTTTGCGCGGCTTGACTTTCCGCTTGGACCCCTTTGCATGCTGCTCCGGTGCGTGGTCCACTGCTCCCTATCAGTCCCTTCCAACATCCATGCATCTTGACGACTACAGGAGGGCTACAAGACGGTGGCGGACCAGACGCCGGTGTTCATCCACCCCTCCTCCGCGCTGTTCCAGCGCCAGCCGGACTGGGTCATCTACCACGAGCTGGTGCTCACCTCCAAGGAGTACATGCGCGAGGTGCGTCGCTGTTCCATACAAACACACTACTTGCCAGTTGTGCTTGGTGGCCCCCGCCGCGGCAGAGCGGTAGGACTTGGTTGCTTTTGCTGTGCGGGGCGATTGTGCCCTCGCCGGTGCAGTCTGGTGTGCGCAGCACACGCAGGCGTTGCAGGCGCCACATCGTATGAACTCAGGCGCCTCAATCCGCAGGTGTGCGCGATCGACCCGAAGTGGCTGGTGGAGCTGGCGCCGCGCTATTTCCGGCAGGCCGACGCGACCAAGCTCTCCCGCCGCAAGCGCGGTGAGTGTTTGCCTCCATCCTCCGCCGCCGATAGCCCGCCGTCGCACTTCACACTTTCTGGCAGTAACGGGAACGTTTGTCCGGTTCTTACAATCTCTGCACTTGTCCTGCAGGCGAGCGGCTCGAGCCTCTGTACGACCGCTACAAGTGGGTCTGCTCTCAAACCCTGCTGCAGATGTTCTGTCTCATAGTGCGCTTATTTTGTGCTACCCTGCTGCCTTTGCCTCGCCAGTGCTTGTGCCATGCGTTCCTGCTGCCGATTGCCCCGTCAGGTCTATGGTCCCTGGTCTGATTGTCATCCCTTGCCGCTGCAGCGACCCAATGGCATGGCGGCTGTCCCGCCGTCGCGGATGATGGATGGCATAGTGACAAACGCTGCGTTGCGAATCGCTGGCCGCAGCGATTGTGCGACGGGTGTTCAAATTGCTGGTTTCACATGGAACATTTCTGCCTGCCCCTTTTGTACTGTGATGAACAATGCGCAGAAGTTTGTGCCGTCGGTCTCCGATGCAAGAGTGAGTGGGCGATTCCTAGCCTCTTCTGTCTTTGTAACACGGTGTGTTCAAACAACAAGGGGCGACCGTGAACGACAACCTCTTGCCGCACTGTGCACCATCGCCTCTCGACATGCTCCTCCTGGCCTCTCTCCAGGTAGGTAGCATGCAGACAAAGCCTGTACACGTTTCAAGTCACGAAGACACGTTGGACTTTTCACAGAGTTGTATCCCCGTCGGCATCTACGCACTGTGCAGCTGAGCTGGGACGACACTGGTCAATAGCAGCAGATGCTGAACTGATCACATCTTGAAACAGAGATCGCTTAATGACAGGACGCAGAGGCTTTTATAAGCTAATCGTGCGCAGCGCAGCTTGTGTCGCCGCCCGCAAAAACCAACTCCGGCTGGTCAGCCGTTGATGTTGAGCTGCTGCTGCTGCACCTCAAGCAGGCGGGCCTCCACCTGCGCGTGGAACGTGTGACGGTCACCTGCCACCCACGCCTTATAAAGCGCGTGAGAGGTACTGTGCTGGCCATGCAATGCGCAGCGCGTGCAATTGATACGGCAGCAGACATGGTCATTCTGCAGGCAGGAACATAAGGGAAGCAATGGCCAAAAAAGCGCACCTCCCCCTTGACCCACAGCAGGTGCTTTGGGCTGAGCTCTGGCAGCAACGCCACGATGGCATAGAAGATGTTGTCGGAGGTGGTCTCCGACGGCGCCGTCAGCGGCGGCGCCTGCTGCTGCGGCTGCGGCTGTGGCGCTGCTGCACCGGCCCGCCGGCCCAGCCGGAGGTCATGTACTGCGGCACGCCCTGGAAATGCGGCATGCCTGCGGCGGCACAGCCGCAATTGTGAGGGGTGAAGCCCATGTGAGGGTTCGGGTGTTGCTCCCAGCGGCTGCTTGCCCTGGATGTCCTGGAACAAGTGTAGCCCTGGCGCGACGTGTGTTGATCTTGCGCGGCATATGTCAAGCGCAGATGCACCGGGCCTGCAGCTCAGAATCGCCTTGCGCACAGGTGCCGTGGCAGTGCAGGTGTCGACCGTGCAGCTTCCTAACCGTTTGGGCTGTAGTTCGGCGGCGGAGACTGCTGCTGCTGAAGAGGGGAGTAGTACTGCTGCTGCGGCGGCAGCTGCAGCTGCTGCGGCTGCTGTATCGGCTGCTGCTGTGGCTGCTGCTGCTGAGGGTGTAGCGGCGGTGTGCCGTTTGCAGCCGGGCCGCCACCGCCGTAGCCGCTGACGGCACCGTTTGTGCCGCCAAATTGCAGCTGCTGCGACGCCGAGGGCGGCGACCGCTGCTGCGAGCCATCATAGCCGGGGTACTGCTGTTGCGGCGGCAGCTGCTGTGGCGGCTGGGGCGACGGCACGGAGTAGTGTGGCTGCTGGCCGCCGGCGGCGGCCGCGCCGTCGGCTGGGTGCCCGCCGCCGCTGACCGAAGGCGTGCGGCTGCACGGCGGCGTCTGGGACTGGCCGCCCGGCGGCGTCTGCGCAGGCGAGCGCGCAGGGCTTGGGCCCGGCGGCGTCTGCAGATGGCAGGGCAGTTTGATATGTTGAAGACTCACATCTGCGGCAGCAAATCTGTTTGCACGCCTCTGCGTTTCACGCACTATCCGTGGGCAGTGGTGTCTGCAGGCAAGCCTCCATGCACATGCAATCTTGACAGGTGCCTCAACGATTTGTCGTCCAGGCGGCTCAATGTTTCGTCCGCACGACGAACACTGCATCCGTCAGTGCCGCCTCACCCTGCTGCGCTGGCCGTCCCAGTCGCCGCCCTCGGAGCCGCCGCCGCCGCCGTCGGTGGAGACGCCGTGCGGCGCGTCGGGGTACCGCGCCTGCGCCTCCTCCACCTCGTCTGGCGTGACGAGCGCATCGTCCAGCTTCTGCAGCTGCGGCAGGTATGCTAGCACCTGCGCGGGGACGGCTGTTGGTCGAGGAGTTTTGGGGGGCAACAAGCAGCATTCCATGGGCTCTTAGGGGCGCCTCGTCCAGCAGCGGCAGGTATGCCAGCACCTGCGCAGCGGCGGCGTGTTAATTCAACAGGGCCTGGGGCGCCCATCACCAATCACCAATAATAAATGGGTTGTCTCATCATGCGCGCAAGATACTCTGCTCATGCAGCACCCATACTCTCTCCATCGCGCCAATGAGCGGACCAGGCCGACAGTGGCTGTTGCTGTCGCGGGCCGACAGGTTGCCTTCATGAACTGTGGCGTGCTGGCAAGCTGAGCAATGCCGTGATGGCACTCCACAGGACAGCACGACACGATCTGATACCTTGACTATTGTTTTCTTGCGCAAATTTGATGATCACCTTGGCGCGGTAGTCCTCATCGGCGGTGACGGGGTTGTCGGACAGCGACAGGATCTGCAGGTCCGGCAGCTTCGAGAGGTGGTACACCTCCGCGATGTCTGACACCTGCAAGCGCATAGCCTCGGGTTGAATGGATTGCATGCAGCCATGCGCTGCATGCCTGCTCTGCATGCCAAGCATGCGCCTTCGCAAGCGCAAACGTTGAAGGCTACCTGGTTCTTCCTCAGCAGCAGCTGCCGCAGCTTCTTGCACCTGCTGAGCTGCCTGTGAGCATATCAGAGCTCCTGCATCAGCATCCACAATATGGCGGGCACACCGCAATGTACAGGGTTTGAAGGCAACGCTGCAACTCACACTGAGCATGAACATACATTCCGCCGCTACATGGACTCACTTGAGAGACCGAATGTTGTTGCAGGCGAGCGCCAGCACCTCAATTAATGGCGTCTCCGACAGGATACTGAGGTCCTCAATGTCCTGCCCCCATGCGTTCAGTTCACGCACCGACTCCAGCCTGCGCATATTGCAGAGAGTCAAGCTCTGGATGATGGTCCGTCAGACTTGTCTGCACGTCGCTGGCAGCAGGCTGATCTCTTGCCTGTCTTTTCGAGATTTGTGCAGTATGAATGTCGCGGTCAGTGCCGTACTGGGAGGCATGGCGAGCAGCTGAGACTGATCAGCGGGAATCTGATCGGAGCAGCTGATGAACAAACAAGCACTGTGGGGTCTACACTAGATAGTGGGTGCGATGTCAAGCTGGCTGACTTTCACTGCGCAAGCCAGGACTGTTGCCAGACCGAACCGGCTGACGCCTGCAGGAGGATTGAACCCGCCTGTTGCTGCCAGGTCAGCTTCCGGAACTCCGCGTTTCCCAGCACTGCGCCACGCCGACAGACACTGAGGCAAGTGTTACGCACACGACTGCAGGTCGCGTCCGCGAACGCAACTGTTAATCACATAGAGCTGGGAAATGGTTGCTTGGGAGGCAGGAGCGAGCCTGAGACAATTTGGTGTCAGGTGTATGCAGCAGCTGCACAAACCCTCGGAATCAGTTCGACAGTGCGCGTGCAGCAGTGCAGCTTTACGGCGAGGAGGCGCTCAAGTGTTTCAAAGAACCGGACATATGTCAGCTCGCAGATGCTGGCTATCTGGCGCCGATTGTGTTCGAGGCGGCAGACTATTTCTATCTGACCAGGAGCGGACATCCCTTGCCGGCATCCTCACAGGTGAGAGATACGAAAACTGAAATCAGGCAACATTATTCCCCCCGTCTGTTGCATATGGTCACGAAGGGCGAATGTGACATGCAGCGCGGGCGCGGCGCCGACCATCGCGTCCTCATCATGCATTGCTGTATCATGACATCCTTGTCTCGGTCGCACGCACGAAAGAAGCCTGACTACAAAGGCCTTCGACGTGATGCCGCCGCAGCAGCACGGTAATTACCTCGATCAAGCCTCTACGCTGTGAGGCAGCTGTCATGCGAGCAGCGCGCTGCCGCCTTTGTGTTGGGCTGTAGCATACACACACCCGTACGGGACACAATGTGCTGCTGCTAACAACCATCCTGTGAACACTACGACTACTACGTCACGTTTATGTTTCTCACCGAGGTTTTCTGATGTGCAGGCGGCGTCCCGCGGCCAAAGCGTCTGGCGGCCGCTATGTACGCATCCTTCTGTGAGCAGCAGGAGACGAAGGATGGCGAGGAGCAGGCATGTATCTGCTCATGCACACGCCAAACTTCGTTCTCCGATGATGACGATTTTCTGCAGCGATTGGTTCAGGCCAGTGAAGTGCTTCTCCAACTGCGGCGCCAAAGCACACTCGGAATGGCAGCCAGAGCACAACTCGAGATGACAGCTGATGGGGCGATGGCCCAGCCAGATGGAGTCGCATTGCAGGAGGAATGACGAGCATCGCAGGGGCGAAAGATTCAAGGCTGATGTTTGTGATCCAGTACTACATGACAAGGAAAGTGCAGAGCTGGAGTGCTGCTGCAAGAAATTACCTATGGGCGATATGACAGGCCGTGTGCATGTAGCCTCAGGACAATCGATCCTTCAAGAAAACAACAACATCATGCCACAAAAAATTGACCATCCAGCCACAGCGTCTGATGCCCTCACGCGACCCGCGCCGCGTTAATACACCGCAACCTGCAGCTGCGGCGATGGCGGCACCCATCTCGTATTCCTCATCGCGTCTGTCGCCTCCACCAGCTCGTGGGTGATGGCAGGGTCGTACTGCGAATGCCCCGCGCCGCCCACCAGCCTCAGTCGCAGCTCGGGCCACGCCTGTAGCACCGCAATCGAAGTTGTGAAGGGTTCCATCTTGATCCAGCTTGGCACCCAACTGACACCAAAAACTGATTGGCAGCAGTGCTGTTGACTTGCGCAGACTGCATATGCCGCAATGCGCACGATGGGCTGATGGCCGGCCAGGCTGTCGAAATCACAGCAAGCGCGTCGAAACACACGCACCTTGTGCAGCTTGTAGGCCGTGACCGCGGGGCACACGAGGTCCAGCCTGCCCTGGATGCCGATCGCCGGAATGCCGCGCAGCCGCTCCACATTCTGCGCCGTTCACACATGGCAGGTTGGAGCAGTTTCCAGAACAGAGCAGGTCCCAAATCAACCAAAGCAGACGTTTGGGACTGGCCAGACACAGCGTTAGCATGCTCCTTACACACGGATAGGCTTGCGTGAAAAATCGTCGCAGCTGCCCCACCGGCACCGCTTTGATCGAGTCAAGCCGACAGCGCAATGAAGAGGCGGCAATGTCAGCAAGGTGCACGGCACCTGCAGGATGGTCTGCTCCAGCAGGAAGGCGCCGTTCACGCAGTAGTGCGCCTCCAGCATCGCCTGCGCAGTAAAGCCGGACATGCCGGTGTCGCCGCCCGGCAGCGGCGCCGAAGACGGCGCGCCGCTGCCGCCGCCTGCAGCCGCTGCGCCCGACTTGCCGCCGCTCGACGCGCTGCTTGTTGGCGCCGCCTGCGGCGTGCCGGGCTTGCCCGCTGCTGACGCGCCTCCCGGCTTGGCTGCCGAGGCGCTGCTCGCCCCGGCGCCAAAGCCGGGCTGCGGCGCCCACGGGGGGCTCGCCGCCTTGCCATCCGCCTCGGCCGCCGCGCCGCCGTTGGCTGCCCCATTTATAGCCTCGCTGCCAATGGCGCCGCCACTGCCGTTGACGCCGCTGCTGGCATCGGCGCCGCCGCTGCCGTTCGCCTCAGGGCTGCCCGCTGCCCGCTTCAGCGGCGGCAGCTTGTGCGCTGGACCGGCGCCGGTGTCCGCCTGCGACCAGGCGACGCCGCTCCAGCTCTGCAGCTGCGCGCTGGGCACCTTGCCTGCCGCCATGTCGAACTGCAGCCATGCTCCAGCCTGCAGCAAGTGCGACAGTAAGTGAGACAGGCGCCCAGCTGAGAGGATGAGCAGTTCGGGGCAGCACCTGATCAATCCGTGATGCAAACGCATGTGCAAGAATATGGGGTATTTATCGGGCAACATACGCACACCATTTTCTGCCATGCAGCCGCCGGCTCCCATGTTGGCATCACGTCTTGCAGCAAAGCTCCGTGTATCACCGCAAGTGAAAACAGGGAAGCTGAGCATTTCTAAGCAACTCACGGCAGCATTGCGGACGGCCGTGTCCGGCGAGGTCAGCCGCGCATAGTACGCCGCTAGCGGGTCCTCGCGCTCCATCTCCGGCAGCGGCGCGAGGAAATTGTCCCACGCCTTCGGCTGCAGCGCCGCCACGCCGCCATTATACATCCAGGCGATCTCGGACGGTGACATGAGGCAGATCGCCCGCAGGATGAGGCCATCAACCCTGTTGCGGCCCATGAAAGTTGAAAGTCAGGTATATTGCTGCCGTCGACGAGTCCAACACCTTTTCTATATCACAGTATCAAGAGCCGGGATGCTTTCCCCGGTCTGGCTGAGGGTTGGAGCTCTGAAAGCATGCACGGGACATGAAAGAGCAGACCGGACTTCGCAGGACTTCCCGGGCTTGCCTGCCGGCGTGCGCATGTGCTTACGCCAGTGGCAGCACCAGCGACAGCATGCTCGGAACTGGCCTCTCTCACAAGAGGAAGCTTTGCGAGCCATGCCTGTCGGTGTGCGCCTGCGCGTAGGCCAGCGACAGCGCAGTGCCCCAGGAGCCGCCAAACAGGACCCAGGTGTCGATGTCCAGGTGGCGGCGCAGCTGCTCGAAATCGGCCACCAGCGCCTGCGTGGTGTTGTCCTGCAGGCAGCCGCGCGGCGTGGAGGCGCCGCAGCCGCGCTGGTCCACCAGCACGATGCGCCAGTGCTTCGGGTCGAAGAAGCGCCTGCGGGAGGGGCATCGACGCGGGCCGTGAGCGGGAGCTGATATTACCGGCAGAACCAGGGTGTGAGGGCTGCCGTGAAGACGAGTCCCGCTTTGTACAGGCGAGCAGCTTGATGAACGTGACAGCCGAAAGCAGTGGCATGTCCAGGAGCAGGGTTTGGAAGAGCAGCGGCAGAGGCGCACGCGTGATTTGCGTAGGCGCCCGCTCCAGGGCCGCCGTGGACGCAGAGCACTGGCTGTCCTTTGGGGTTGCCGTGAACCTCGTACTCGATCGTGTGGAGGTGCGAAACCCTCAGAGTGCCCCGCTTGTAGCCCTTTGATGTCGGGTACAGCGTCCGCTGGGCGACCGCCGCTATCGCTGCTGTCGCTGCACAGGTGTGCACAAAGACATGAGTGTAACACCTCGTGTGCGACAGCTCTCTGAACTTGCTGACAGCCCTTAGTGATACTAAGATACAGAGCAGGTCAACAGAGGGACCAGGTGCACATGCGTAGAGCATGCATCGCGCGGCGCCTACCTACAGTCTCCCTACTATTCCTCCGCCGGCTGCTGCGGCATGGCTGCGTCAGTTCAAAGTGACCATCGCAGCGTCTGAGCCTCGTATTCAGCCCAGCTAGCCAATGTGTCCGGCGCAGCAGAGCATTGGGCACTTTGGCAACTGCATGCAATGATGCTTGCGAGGTGTTCAGCCGCTGGCCCACCGCCCCGCCGCCTGCCATGGCATACGCTTGCGATGTGTGAAGCTGAACATGTGCTATTTTGCTGCTAAGCAAGGCTCGCTGTGTGTGACGCCACAGCCAGTAAAGGTTACTGGCTGCGATGTCTCCATTGGTGGATCAAAGCTGATCTCGACTTGTCTCGACGGCGCACTCCCACAGTGTCACCGGCTTGCGATCCGCGTGTGCCGCTTTGGATCCATCTGCAGCTCTCTACGTTCAGCAAAGATCTGCGCTGCGCTGGACGGCAGAAGCGCCGGCAAAGTGGGGCTGTGAGGTGCACACATCTGGGTAGAATCAGCTGGTCTCGTTCGCCCCGGCTCGACACGATGGCTCACGAGCTGGCCGGCCGATCAGGGCTGGCTGGTAGTACATTTAGCAGCTGCAGCGGCTCGAGGCACGCACTCAGAGGGAACGCTCTGCTCTTGAGGCTAGCGCCTTCAAAACAGCCTTTCAGGGGCAGCAGGCAGCGCAGCGTCCATGTCAGTGCGCAAGCAGGTAGGCAGCGTACGCTGCATGCGGATGCAATGGCTGCATGTCGGTTGCGACACCACACTGCAGCTGCTGTGTTTGCTCATCAGCAGGCGTGGCTCAAGCGCCGCTCATGGTGCGGGCTGCGCGCGGCGAAGACGTCGAGCGAACGCCCTGCTGGTGCGTCGGGATGTGTCTAATCGAAATGCCGACAGTCATTGCTGCCTTTGCCTGCTTTCACTGTGGGTGATCATTCTGAACTGAGCGTACTGCGCCTGTACAGGATGATGCGGCAGGCTGGCAGATACCAGGCGGTGAGCATGCACGGATCAATTCGTGGGCGACCTTGTTTTGGATACCTGTTTGCTGACACCTCTATGGAATTGAATCACCACACCACTTCGCCCGACCTACAAGGAATGGATCATATTGCCGCAGGCATACCGGGATTTGGCAAAGCGGCACCCCTCTTTCCGGGAGCGGTCAGAGACCACAGACCTGATCGTGGAGATCAGCTTACAGCCCTGGAAGTCGTTCAAGCCGGACGGCGTCATCCTGTTCAGGTGGGCAGACGCCGGCGGGCTGACTGCATATCCGTGTTCGGCGATGCGCTTTCCTACTGTCCCAAATGAAACGGACGCCTGGCGAGTTGATACTGATGGCGTGCCGACCTGCTGCAGTGACATCTTGACGCCGCTGCCGGCGCTGGGCATGCCCTTTGAGATCGACGACATGAAGGGGCCCATCATTGAGCAGCCCATCAGGTGCGGATGGGCGACGAATTCTCGCTGACGGCTGCCAGCCTGCAGCGTGGCACATCACCCTCGCCATATTTCACTGCATTCGCCACATCTGGCCAACAACAAGCTGTTGCAGTTCATGACACCGACAGCGATGTCATCTGTGTGATCACGATCTTTGCAGCTCTTTGTGGAGGCTGAGCGCAGCTGGCTTCTTGATCGCACAGGTCGCTGGAGGATGTGCAGGCGCTGCACGAGCTGGACTTGGACCAGCTCAGCTTCGTCAGCGAGTCGCTGCGCATCCTGCGCAACGAGGTGGACCCGCAGGTGCGCCGGCGGTCGAGCCTGCACACAGAGCCACTGTGGCAACGCCACTGTGGCACTGGCCACAACAGAGGAGGAAAGAGGAGGAGTTGTCCCGACGGCGCCAGCGGTGCTGCAGACACGATGCATGCCTTCAGTCTGAACGCAACAGGAAGTACATGACCACAATCCTCATGAGACACCTCTCGGCGCAGGCGGCGGTGCTGGGTTTTGTGGGCAGCCCCTGGACGCTGGCGACGTACCTGATCGAGGGCGGCTCCACGCCCCTGTACAAGAAGATCAAGGCGATGACGGCGGCGGCGCCCGACGTCCTGTCCGCGCTGCTGCAGCACCTCGCCGTCCAGATCGCTGAGTACATGTGCTTCCAGGTGGGCGACGCTCGTCGAAAATGGATTCGACGAGAGAGCGCGGCGCTTAGTCATGGCTGGTTGCGCAGGCAGAAACCTGCATACCAGCAGTGGCGCCTGCCCAAAATTTTGTTGCTGGCCCACCCCACTTTGAGGCCTCACAGTGAGTTGAGCGGACTTTGGCAGTGCTGGGCGGTCAAAGAGTCAATCTACATGCTGTGCAGGTGGAGGCCGGTGCCGACGCCGTGCAGCTGTTCGACTCGTGGGGCGGCCAGCTGCCTCCCGCGGTGAGCGACCCTGCGACGTCCCGACACTTTGCATCAAACATTATGACATCTCGTCAGGGCGCGCACTCTTGCTGCTTGACATGCCGGTGTCTGCAGGCTGTTGGCCCTCAGCGACATCCATGCCCCACATGAAGCTGATCGCCTGCTGCTAGCTCACCTGCCGCCTGCGCGTGGCCCACTGCAGCAATGGGACATCTGGTCGCGACCGTACTTGGAGCACATCATCAAGACGGTCAAGCAGCGGCACCCGGAGACGCCCGTGACGCTGTACGCCAACGGCAGCGGCGGCCTCATCGAGCGCATGGGCAAAACTGGCGCCGACGTCATCGGCCTGGACTGGACCATCGACATGGCGGACGCCCGCCGGCGGCTGGGCGCCGATAAGTCTGTTCAGGTGAGTTCTTGCCAGAATTATGCGTCTGGCCAGTCTTTCAGGTCCAGGTGAAGCTCGTCTAGCAGTCTCGCGAGGCAGAGAACTTCACAGTGAAAATTACGGAATCTTCCCGCGGCGTCATCGGGCTGGACTGGACCATCGACATGGCGGACACACCTGCCGGCGGCTGGGCGCCGACAAGTCTGTCCAGGTGAACCTCATCGAGCAGTCTTCCAGGGCAGATAGTGACATGATTTCTCTTCCCACGACGCATTGCCGGACTGGACCATCGACATGGCGCACGCGCGCCGGCGGCTGGGTGCCGACAAGTCCGTCCAGGTGAAACCTCACCCGGCGGGCAGTGGGATCTGAAACACTATCTTTATGGCTTCTGCTCTGGACCATGGCCATGGCAGACGCCCGCTGGTGGCTGGGCGCCGATGTGTCTATGCAGGTCAATCCTCACCAGCAGTCTTTCGAGTGGATAAGTGGAAAGAAGCTTCCTCCGCCGGCGCCCATATCAGCACATCAGTTGCGTCTCTTCTCACCTCCACATCGATGCCGCAGGGCAATGTGGACCCGGTGATCCTGTTTGCGGAGCCGGACGCCATTGAGGCGGCGGTGCGCGATGTGCTGCAGAAGGCGGGCCCCAAGGGCCACATCCTCAACCTGGGCCACGGCGTTGTCGTCGGTGCGTTGTCTTGTTCTATGTGTATTGTGAGTCTGGCGCAAAAGCAGGCGCCGATGTTCCAGCTCTCTGTGATGATTTCTGCCAAAACCAGCTGCCTGCATTCAAGGCAGGGTCTGACTCACTCGCGTTCACGGTCTCGCATGAACGGTGACACCAACTCCGCTCGAGCAGTGTTTGCAAATGCCTGCGCAGGTACACCAGAAGAGTCCGTAGCGCACATGTTCCAGCTCAGCAAAGACATCCGCTTGTAGAACGGGGCATAGAATCTAGAGATAATGCCTTGAGCCGCCAGAACTTCATCGTCATGTGGATGCACATCGGAGTGGGCCTCGCTCTTACTGGACGATGTGCGCGCCGCCCGCAACCAACCTCGGTTGCTGTATCTGATTGTGGAACCCTCAGCACTGCACTTCAAGTCCACGGATCGCTACAGACCTCTGTGTAAATGCTGTAACCGCCCGAAGAAACTATGCATACCGTAGGTAGCCCATAGATATAACCCATACAAATTGGGTTGCAATCTGAGAAATTTGCGTAGGGTTTTGCACTTGAAGGATCCAACGCGCTGCACACCTGTTCCGAACTGTCATTGTTGTCCGCACTGTCCGCAGAGCTGTAACCCTCAAAAACGTCAGCGGGTGCGGTGGCTTGCGTCTTGTCATGTAAGCACGGAAGGAGGCGCGCCTGGTCGCAACGGACGTCAAAGATGTCTCTCAGCAAACTCAGCCCGACTTCCAAAAGGGTCCTCGCGGTGCGTCACTGACTGATAATTTCGGTGGCTCTGCCGGTTCTCACGACTCTGGATTACTGTTCAAACGCACTTATAAGGTTGTTCAGTGCCAAAATCTGCAGCCGGCACTAGGGCGTGGTGATGACCTGGTGTTCAAGTCATCCTTCCGTCACCCGTTCTCGCATCCGCTGCACGGCAGCCAACATAGAAGAATGCTTTGAGGGCTGCGGACGTTAAGACACCTCATGCAACATCAGCTGAAATGTGGTGCACGGGAAGGCTCACGGCGCTCGCGTCCTAGGGCTCTGCCGCGGCACCTGCAACGTCCATGCTTCACGTGCTGTCAAGCAGGCACACAAACGGTGCAGGCCAGTCTTGTAGCCACGACCTTCCGGCACTGCAGGCCGCCCGCACCGCGCACTCTGCAGGCCTGATACTGTGGGCAGACTGCTGCACGCGCGGGCGTCTGACGGCGCACCTCTGGTTTTTGCCCTTTTACGACATCGCATCCCAGGCTCATAGGTGCGTGAACACAATCAGGTTGAGATGGAATTGTAAAGAGAGGGCACCTCCACTGCACGCAGCTGGTGCTGGTCGCCGGCGGCGCGGCGGGCGCAAAGGTGGTGCGCTCGGAGCTGCGGTCCGCGGCGAAGGAGCAGAATCGCCTGGCGGCGGACCTGGAGGCGAGGCCGGGCACCGGCGGCAAGCGCGCAAACCGTAAGCCGCGCGTGGCGGTTGACGCCACATTCCTCAAGCGCATCGGCGTCATCCTGCAGATGTGAGTGTAGCTGTGAGGATGCCTGTGAGTATGGGATCAGCCGGACCATTTCTGGAGCTGAGACTTTCAGACTGTCAGCCACTGTGGACGCCCAATATGGGTCGCTGTTGTAGCGGGTCGTGGAGCGCGGCTCCCAAATGCGTACCGGCGCCCTCCGGTAGAACCCTCAACTTGCATTTGACAGTGGCTGTTCCAATTCCCCTGCTTTTCTGACCCGCAGATGCGTGCCGGGCATCCAGTCGAGGGAGGCGGGCCTGATTGCGATCCAGAGCGTGCTGCTGGTGTCGCGCACATGGCTCACGGACTACATCTCGCGCATTGAGGCGCGCGCCGGTCGCCACCTCATCGCCCAGGTGACTGCCTTTCAAAACAGGATGTTCCAACGCATCGTTTCCAACTCTGGCTTATTGTCTCGGACAGAAAGTGATTGTGTGCGATGCGCATGAGGTTGGAGTGCCAGATCTCGTCCTGCTGCAGCGTCTTCAAATTTCACCTGGACGAGCTGGGAGGAGCTGGGAGGAGCTTCCTGACGAAGCGATCTTTGCGCTGCTGCCCTGCAGCAATACGGGCGATTCGGGCGGCTGCTGCTGGTGTTTGCGGGCGTGGCCGTGCCGGCAGCGCTCGTCAACAGCGGCCTGAAGCTGTTCCAAAAGCGCATCCAGCTCGCTTTCATGCGCCGCCTGACGCACAACCTGCACCAGCACTACACCGCCAACCGGGCCTACTACGCGGCGTCCACCCTTGGCGGTGCGCCTCTCGCACAGCCTGTCCGCCTGGCAGCCTGGGTGTCAATGAGTAGAACATGTTTTGAGGAGGGCTGCCACACAGGATGGCGTTCGCGTCGCAATCCAGCCGTCAGACTCCTGCAGGCTGATGGTCTGATGATCGGAATCTGAGGTAGCCATTCTGCCGATGCTTTCCATAAGATTTCAACACTGTCTGCGTCATGCAGGGCTGACGAATGCAGACCAGCGCATCACGGAGGACGTGGAGAAGTTTTCGTTTGCGATCGCGGACCTGTTCTCCTACACCTTCAAGCCGCTGCTGGACGTGATCCTGTTCACGCGCAGCCTCGGCCGCATCATGGGCTACAAGGGCCAGGTGTGCCCGCGCCCCAGAGACTTAGCATTGTTTTAAACGGGCATAACAACTCGATATCCTATCGCCCTGGGCTCACATGTCGCCCCTGCCTTGTTTTGATCAGTGGGGGAAAAGTGGCAGTTTATGCTGCCACTCTTTGTGATGTAGACAGCTCAGCCGGGTCCTGTTTTGTGTGGCTCGATGCCCACAACATTTTTGCCTGCTGATGCCGTCACCGCATGCTAAAGATCACACCACAAACACTTGTCATCGTACTACAACTGCCTGCAGATTGCGCTGTACGCCTACTACGTGGCTACAGCGGCGGGGCTGCGGGCGATGTCGCCGGCGCTGGCGCTCATGACGTCGCAGGAGGCGCACCTGTCTGGCGATTACCGCTCCGCTCACCAGGTGTGTGACTGTTTCGTCTGCCGTACTGCGCCAATATAAGTTACCACCCATTTGCAATTCAGTCGTGGGCTCGTAGCAGGCATGGCAGGCACGGGACTGGGATTCGCCGGCGTGGGCGGCCGGAGACACGCTGCCTCAATGCTGTGGTAACTCCACATGAAATGATGCCACACACCAAACATGGTTGCGCCGCAGCGGCTGGCGGCGTTGGGAGGATAGCTTGCAACGACCCGCCACGCTGCAGCAAGGATGGAGTCTTTGAAGTTCGTATATTTGATTGAACTTGTTGTGGTTTAGCGCCGCAGCGGCTGGCGACATCGCCGGAACTGGCGTCAACGACCCGTTGGGCTGCAGCAAGGGTGGAGATTCTGATCTTCCGAAGCACCTGGCGCTGTCACAATTTCATTCATTTCAAATGTAATGCTTTGTTTGCGCCGCAGCGGCTGGCAGCGTCGGCGGAGGAGGTGGCTTTCAACGATCCGCCGGGCGGTGCGGCGGAGCAGATGATCCTCAACCAGCACCTGGCGCGCCTGCTGCGCCACTCCAAGCTCTCCGCCTTCCAGCGCTTCGTGCAGGGGGTGCGCGCACTTCTGCCCCTTCTGGATCCCATTTTTGACTCTGTTCTTGACTCCATTCCGGCCAGCAGCATCCGGGCTGTCCGCCTTCCAGCGCTTTGTGCAGGGGGTGCGTGCGCCGTGCCATGCACACTGCGCCTCCTTCTGCACGCCAGCATTCCTGCCTTGGCTCACCAGGGCATCCTGCTGCATCGCACTGTTCACAGGTACGATCGCACAAATAATGACATTTTCCTGATGGCTCAACGGCGCAATGGCAATGCCGGCACTGACTTTCATTCGGTCCTGCAGACGAAGATCGGTGTCAGCATATGTCGTTAACAGGTACAGCAATCGCGGTGCAGGTGTTTGACGGCTACCTGGTCAAGTATGGGGCGACGGTGGTGGCGCTGCTGACATATGCGGCGCCGCTGTACCTGAGGCGCGGCACCTCCACCGCGTCGCGCGACGACCTCACGCAGGACTACATCCGCGCGATGCGCCTGCTGCAGAACACTTCCAGGTGCGGCGCGGGGCTTTGCCTGTGCATATGCGGGACAGCACCTCGCCACGCGGAAAGTGCCCAGCCACTCCGCGGATTGGGCGGCAGCGGCCTGGTGATGGTTGCCTTCGGGACGCTGGAGGAGGCGGTTGTTACTCATACAGCCGTACCACGCCAGGCGCTGGTATATAAGCAGCTGGCGGCGCTGGCAGGGCACCCTGTTTTGCCTCTTGACGTCTCTGAGTTTGAGTGGTCATAAAGGGACACTGCATGTAGATTTTTCCCCCGCGGTGCGTCAGCGACCTGGTGCTGCGTACACAAGCGGGTGACGGCGCTGGCAGTGATGGCGGGGCGTGCCGCCGTTGCCTGCGAGGTTCTCAATGTGATACAATGTGATTTGATGCATGTTGTGATGCTGACCCGTCCCGCACACCTCATGCAGGGGCGTCGGCGACCTGGTGCTGGTGTACAAGCGAGTGACGGCGCTGGCGGGCCACACTTCCCGCGTGTCCGAGCTCCTGGAGGCGGTGGCGCGCATGTCCGCCCCTAACGCCGCCGAGTACCACCGCGAGGTGCGCACAGATGCTTCCTGTGGTGAGCCTCAAAAATGTATGCAGTCAGTGCTGATGGCATCACTTGCAGCCAGCGGCGCCGGATACCGCCAAACTATGTCATGTTGCTCAGGTGCTGCTCTCGAGAGCTGGTTCCCGGCCTGTGCGGCTGCGGTATTGGCTGCGGCACATCAAGCAACCAGACAAGCTGCACAGCAGATAGCAATCACAAATGTCATGTATTGCACAGCAGTACATGCGCAACGTGTCGTCGTGCGTTGCGCGTTCTGCAGCATCAAGCAACGAGATGTGCGGTGTGTTCTGCAGCTCTACACGCGCAACAAGCAGCAAAACTGCACCCCATGCTCGGTCCATGCTGTGCATTTTGCAGCTGTACATGCGCAACGTGTCGTCGTCAAACCGTCTGGACGCGGAGGCGGGGGCGGAGGAGGACACGCTGCCACCGGCGCGCCTCGACGGCGACATGATCCGCTTCAACAGGTGCACTCCCGCGCGCAGCAAGCCCCGTGATGCACACTGTTCCTTCTTGGCTGCCCGCCGGCGCGCCTCGACGGCGACATGATCCGTTTCAACAGGTGCGCGTTCGTGCGCGCTCTTGCGCCGGGGATGAGACTTTTTGCATGCGTCTTTCACGTACCTGCGCCCAGACTGTCCCAGAGACAGTCAGCATGAACAGCATACAATCGTTTGCGCTCTGTAGGGAAGTATTCGTGAAGTGGGAGTGACATTTGCAGTTCAGAATCTGACTCGTCGGATTGTGGCATTCAGCTGCAGCTGCGTCCCCGAATGAACTGCGAGTTCGAGGCTACACTTTCATCACAGGGTCGCGTTGAACGCGCCGGACGGGTCCGCCCTGGTGCGGGAGCTGACGTTCGAGGTGCCCAAGGGGCGCTCCATCATCATCATGGGCCCCAACGGCAGCGGCAAGTCCAGCCTGTTCCGCGTGCTCGCGGGGCTGTGGCCCCTGCAGGTGCGTCGGTTCTGCGTTCAAAGCTCAGCTTGACTTGCAGAGGTGCCATTCGTGTCAGCAATTATTTAGCAACATGCCCACGGGCATGTGGCCCCTACAGGTGCATCTCTGCTTGGATTTAAGTGGGTGCTGCGCTTATATCTTGGCTTGCTGCGGTGCTGTGACTCCGCAGCAAGAATTGTCACATAAGCGGCATCTGATTTGGGCTGTGGCTCTGTATCGGCAAACATAATGCACAGCCTGCTGCTGCATGTTTATCCTGGCACGCAACTCAAAACCCGGGAAACTCGACTTTGATTGTGCAGGGCGGCGAGGTGACGCTGCCGCCCAAGCGGGAGGTGTTCTACCTCTCACAGCGGCCCTACCTCGTTGCGGGCAGGTAGATCATTATCTTGGCACATCCATTGCCGTGTGACATAGCCCTACTCGTGCTCCCGCAGACGCACACCATTGAAGCTGTGCATGTGATGCTGTCTTTGGGCTCCTGCTTGTAAGGCACCCTCTTTGCATCTTGCATTAGAGTTGCACACGTTGAAAACTCTCAAGAAACGATCTCATGGGCTCCCTGATTGGTGCGCAGCCTGCGGGACCAACTGCTGTACCCGCGACCGCCGGCGGCAGTGTGGGCGGCTTCGCCACCAGAAGCGCGCGCCGCCTTTGCGCGCCTCACCGGCCCCGGTGCAGGGCAGGTGCAGCGCTTGCCTCTGTGTCCGAGCCGACTCAACACTCTGTGCCTGCCTCCAACTATTCATACCAAGCCGGCTCAGGAATCAGCCTGCTCTGAATCAGCTATCTCTATATCGCTCATATTGTACATCACTCGTTGCCCAGACTCGGCCGCAGACCGAAATCCTATGTCTCCTGTGTGATGCAGAATTTGGAAAAGGTGGACCGCGACGCGGAGGACGCGCGGCTGGAGGCGTGCCTCGAGGCCGTCGAGCTGGACTACCTCCTATCCCGGTGCGCTTCACCCCCCTCTGCCTCCTCCCCCACCTGCTCAGCGCCTGCGGCCGCTCGCAGAGCGGAGACAGGCCTGCGGCACAGAGACGACATTGTGCCCGGTTGGCCCACTGGCGGTGCTCCCTGGAAAAGGCAATTGACGGCTACATCATCGGTGGACATACCTATAGACCCTTCTCTTCATCGCTTTCGGTGTGGCAGGGGCGCCGGCTGGGAGCAGGTGCAGCTGCAGATCTCTTGGATTCTGACTGGACAAGCAGTCGGCACAATTGGCACTGAATAAGCAATCAGAACCACCCCTTGTCGCGGCAGGGACGCGAGCTGGGAGCAGGCGCAGCCATGAAGCGAGACGCGTTCGGGCGGCGACAAATTGAGGAAGGCGTCAATCGTACAAAGTCAACCTATGGTTTCATGTCAATGACAGGGGCGCGGGCTGGGAGCAGGTGCAGCCATGGGCCGAGACGCTGTCGGGCGGCGAGAAGCAGCGGCTGGCGATGGCGCGGCTGCTGTTCCACTCGCCCACCTACGCCATCCTGGACGAGTGCACCTCCGCTGTGTCTGCCGATGGCGAGGTGCGACTGCAGGGGGGATGCTATTCCATTTGACCAGGTTCAACGTTGTACTGTAGTGTGTTCTGGAGGCTGTGCTGATAGGAGGAATTCAGAGCTCCCCTTGGTGCTGATACTGAGCGTATGCCGGGTATGCTCCCAGCAGTCAGCACCGCACCGGCATGCTCCGACAGCGTGCCGGGGTGTCCGCCCTTGGATTCTGTTCAGTGCGCGTCGGGCGGAAGCATGCCCGCGGCCCTTGTGGCCCCTCCAGGCGATGTCCCTCGAGGTGGACAGCTATGCTGGGAAGCAACGGTGTCGTCGTGGATGGTTCATGAGAGGGTTTTGCGCCAGGGCCGCCGACGGCCGCTGCGGGTGATCAAGTGTCAGCCCTGCATCGCATCGACGGCCACCGGGCCTGGTCGCAGCCCCACCTCGCAGGGCGCAGCCAAGCATTTCCCTTCCTTCCTCGCTCATCCTCCCGCCGTGCAAACAGTCTCGACGAAGACAACCTCGAGGGCGAGAAACCCTCCCTGCCCACAGGCGATCCTGTACCAGGCATGCATCGACGCGGGATCATATCAGGGTCTCATTTCTCCCATTCGAATCAAAAGGCTGCGCCGAAACGATACTAACATCAAATGCCCTGCTCCCCACAGGCGATGCTGTACCAGGCGTGCGTTGATGCGGGCATCACGCTGCTGTCCATCGGCCACCGGCCCGCCATCAAGGCCTTCCATCAGGCAAGCCCAATCCACAATTTGTATTGAGTTACAGCTCCTGGCGACATTGCTGTCGTGATGTAACACCCACCCATGGAGGTCAACCGCCCATAAACATGTGTGTCTGACAGAAGCTTTGGACACGTCAAACACCGAATATCCTGAATTCGAACAGTTTCGTGTGTTTGATGCAGGCTGTCATTCACTTCGAGGTGCGCTGCCCCAGACGCACCTTGCCATATCTCCATGCCTGCCTTTTGCTACAGTGGATGTTGTAGTTGTGCTTGCTTGTGGTCAGCTGTGTGGAAACCCTGGCAGCTGCCGCGCGCTTTATGCAGACTGCGTGCAGAGTGCAGACGCCGCATGCACTGCAATGATGCATCCCGTCATCGCCATCTGGAGCTGTCTCGATGTGATGTCAGACGTGTCGGTCGTGCCGCAGGGCGGGCAGCTCGTCAAGGGCAGCGGCTGGCGGATGGAGGACCTTTCGAAGGATGACATAGCGGCGACGGCGGCGGAAGCCAGTGGCGCCACGCCGTCGCGATGAGATTTGGTGATCATCATGGCTGTAGCGGGATGAGCTGCACCTGCAAGTCCAGCGGCGGAGCTCCAGCGGCGGCGCTCCGACGAAGGAGCAGTACAACGCGGTTGCTGCTGCCGCCTCAGCCGTGTTCGGGCCTGCTGTCCCAGATACAATGCGGTGTGCCAGCGTTGCTGGCGCCTGACGGTGGACAATTCGTGTCCACTGACGCGGGTCGCGCTCTGAGGGCAGCAGCAGTACATGCCGATGCGGCGGCGGGATTGCCTCATTGTCCTCCGTTGCACAGCGTCTGCTAGGCAATTTCAAGGTAACCTAGTGTTGTGATATAAAGACTTGCCATTCTTTGCCAGCTTGAGCTCTAAGGATCGATTGTTGCGACGTGTGTCGGCGTGTGCGCCGCTGACAGGCGGCGGTGCACATGCTAGTCCTTAGAGGTGCTTGGGAACCAGCTGCTGCGCATTGTTCAGGTTCGGTTCAGGAATAAATTGCAATCGTATCACTGATCGTGGAGCTGAATGTCTACAGACAAGCACACCACACAGGCACGACGACTACCTGCCACCTGATGGGCAACAGGCGCAAGTGTAGCACGCTTGTTGCCCATAGTGCACTAGGCGAGTGCTGCCGGGCCAGGTGGAGAAACGAGATAGCTCATTCGTCATTCATTAATGTCTTCATGTGAGCGGCCACCCATGCAATATTGCCCGCCAACATGAAGTCATCGCTAGCTGGATCACACCGCAGGTGTGATGACACCACAATTTGCCCTCATGACCCAGTGCGCATTAGAGCAAAATTCTGAATGTGTGATTTGGTCGGCGATGACACATCATTATGTACATGATTCCCTGCAGGAGGTTGCATGCTGTCTATTGTAGTTACTGTGGCAATCGTTTGGTGGTGTTTGCTCTCAGTGCGCCACGATGGTGGCTAGGACATTGAAACTTCCCGCTCAGCCACCCGATCATGGTGCGGTCCGTGTACACGATCAAACAGAAACATATGCGTACTGAAAAGTTCGATTCAAGGCCGTGCGCTGGGATCCTTTTGCCGCAAGATGAACAAATTGCCTTTGTCTCCCCGACTGACCCGCAGCTCCTCATCCAGGAATGTTGTGTCCAACTTGCCCTTTGCACTTTCCGGCGCTGTCACCTGTCCAAACAAAGAGAGAAGGCTCAGAAGGGTCAGCAGCATATCGACCAGACATAAGCAGCCCGGCCAAATCAGATGTCAAGCAGAACGCGGGGCAGGGCTGGATCGGGGTCAGGGTGCCAATGCCGACCCATTGGTCCGCACCGGGATGAGGGCGCCGATGCGAAAATGTTTGAACTGCACCGCCACGCGGCTGTCCGTCTCTGGCGTCAGATCTGCGTACACCTGCAGACATGCAGCAATGTGTGAGGTCAGTCACGACATCGATGCCTGCAGCGGTGAGCAGGAGCGGAAAAATTGTAGAAAAAGATATGCAGATCACAATCTTGACCCTTGAGCTCAAACATGTTTCCCGATCAGAGTAAGCCAACGTTCACTTGCCTGGTTGAAGAAGGGCCATGACTCTTTGTTTGCTGCCTTCAGATTGTCCGCATCTGCAAATTCAGGTAGCCGAGGATGAGCTTTCATGCAGGAAACAAGTTCATCGCGTCTTTAAGCTTCATCGCGTCTGGCAAGCTTCACTGGGCCACGACCAAAGACTGGCAGAGGCATGCTGCACCAGAACAACACACGAAGCGCTGGTCACCCACCCAAGAACTGGTGGATGGGTCCATTCGGCCGCAGGAAGGCTGGGCGGCTGGTGCCTGCACGCCGCCAACGAAGGGTGTGGCAGATGAAGAACAATCATCTAGATGGGATAGCACTCATATACATCAAAGAAGCTTGAGAACGGCATGCGCAAGGCAGCCTCACCCAAGATGCTGTCTGATGTGGTGTACCTGCAGTCACAATAAAGCAGTAGTCAATGCTTACTCATAGGACTAGACCGACGATATACACAGGGCGCAACATGTTGCTTGACATTCGGGTCTGAGCAGTCTGAGCGATGACAGCTGATGCTGCGGCAGAGGTGGCTCACAGGAGCTCCCATTTGCCGTTAATGAGCGGCGACGCCAGCGCCTTTCTGTTGGGATTCACCGCTTCCAACGCCTTTGCCAGAGCATCCACCCGCTGCTTGTCCTCATCCGTCGCCGCCACGCCGCGCTGCAGCCCGCTGATCCCGTCCAGCAGCTGCGCATTGCACAGTCGAGTCACGAATCGTGAGATTTGCATGAACGCCATAATTGCAGGTGACTTCTTTTGCCCCCGGCCAATGCCGGCTGTGCATGGCATCCACATGCGGGATGGCATGAAAATGGATATGCGTGATTATGAACAACGGCTATCTGCAATTTGAGAGATGCTGGGTATTTACAAAGGTGCACGGCATTGCGACACGGCAGGTGCCGCCATCTGAGCGGCACATGCCTGCTGCCAACCCTGGTGGAATGGCAGGAATGTGCTCACCTCTGCTTTGAGGTCTTCCACGCTGGCTTTTGCCATCTTGGCCCCTCCCCCGAATAGTCTGCCGAAAAAAGCCTGTGTCGATTGCAGACGCCTGCTGCGTTGCCTGCTGTTACAGGCTGCCGGCGTGCTGAAGGGAGCAGCTGTTGCCCTGTGTTGACGCAGACAACGGGATGAAGTTGTGAAAGCTGCGGCCAGCGGACGCGAACGGACAGCAGGGTGTAGTGACGTCGATGCTGTTTGCAGTGCACTCATTGTTTCTGCGATGCCTGCTGCTGAAGAACGTAAGTCTGGATTTTAATGCAACATGTAGGCTTGCTTTCGAATGGATGCACGGAGACGATCAATAATAATTGGCCGGGCTGGCATGAAGCTGGGTGCACCCCAGGGCTGCCCTGTGGGGGCGGTGTGCGCCCATGCCCCCTGTAGGCCACAAGCACGCCAGCCATCACTGTATGCAACAGCCTCTCAGCTGGTCTGATCCGCCGCCACTCCGTTGGCCATCTGACAACCGGACGCAATCTGCGGCTTCTGCACGGGAGACTTCGCGCCGCCGGGCCGCCGCCGCCCCCGCAGCGGCACCGGCACGACCTTCTTCACCATGTACGGGCCCTGCAGGATCAGTGAACTGGCACCTCAACGACAGTGGCGACATCCAGCTGATTCGCCTGCGTCGTGGAGCAGCCACAAGCTTCCTCCTATGCACTGCTCAACGCACAGATGCCTCTCGCTGGACGAGGAGAACATATAGCAGGAAAACAAGTCGGCTCCCAAGTGAGGGATTTCACCCCAAGAATATCCAAAGCGCACCTCCAGCTCGTAGCCCAGCTTGCGGTAGTAGTGGCGGGTGCCGACGCCGGAGATGACGGCCACCTTGGTGGAGCGATGCTCCACACGCGCTATGCGCTCCGCCGCCTCCATCAGCAGCGTGCCGTAGCCCTGCATGCATTTTGCACTCAAACAATCACAGCATTGATACAATAACGGCAGAATATAAGCATTGACACACACCTGTGCTCCGCTGCCACCAGCAGCAGCGTGCCACAGCCCTAGCCCTATAAAGTACACAGCGCACATGTATCCACTGCGCAGCTCTTTGCAGCTGCTCCCCACATGCGGCCACGCCGCCGGCATCCCCTCCTGGAAGTAATTCTGTCAATCTGCAAGGCGAGCTGAAGGGCGCGGCTGGGGCTGGTGCTTGCTGTTGCGCGCTTGCATGGCCACCACCGCGCCGTACACGTGCAGCTTCTTATACATCCGTTTCTGGCCTTGGCTTCGTCACTTTGTTAGTCAGAATCACAGGCGGACCTGGTGCTGGTGCTTTGCTGGCATTGCGTGCATGCACGGCCACCACCGCGCCGTACACGTGCAGCTCGCGCACCACCGACACACATTTTACTGATTTGTTCAGGTGTAGCTACACATGTTCACCTGATGCTGGTGCTTGCTGGCGTCTCGCGCGTGTACCGCCACCACCGCGCCGTACACGTGCAGCTCGCGCACCACCGACACGCGGCCGCGCAGGCCCGGCTGCCGCTCGTTTGCCGGCCCCGCGCCCGGCCCGAAGCAGCGCCGCAGGCGCAGCAGGCCCACCAGGATGTCCTGCCGCACGTCCTCGTAGGAGAGGAAGGTCTCCCAGCCGCCGTTGGCGGCGTAGTCCCGCCGCACCAGCTCCACCTCCTCCGGCTTCACCTGGGGTTCGAAGTCAAGGAAATACTGAGGTACATTTGAATCATTCGACCTCAAGACGCCAGAGAGCCGCCATTGGCGGCGTAATTCCGACTGCACCAGCTCCGCTCCCTCGGCTTCACTGACAGGACTGCCATCTCTCTAAGCGCGAAGCGCCGAGGCAACGATGACCAATCGTCAACTCGTAGAAGCAACATTGACCTGAAAACCGAAATATCGACCTGGAAACTGCAGCGTGATAGTGTGCAGCAATCGCCTGCTCGAACGTGACCATATTGGACCCGCCTGCGCAGGCTGTCATGTTGGCCGCATGGTCCCATCGCAGACGCCCCGAGAATCTTCCTCACAAGGACGTTGTAGCAGTAGAGAAAGCTTCATCCACCTGGTGGTGGATGTCCTGGATGCCAGCCTCCCGGGTGCGCACATCGCGGCACTTCAAACCCAGGTGGCCCATGCGTGCGAGCGCCAGCTCCCGCAGGTTGCCCTTTTCCACGCCGGAGGTGACGAGCGGCATCGGGATGTCGCGCTGGATGCGGTAGATGCGCACCCACGGCGGCACCAGCGCCATGATGCGCGCCACCAGGTCCACCAGCTGCGGCCAAGGAATGTAGTGCTACGTTGATTTGACACTCTGGACAAAGTTGGGGTGATTTGGGTCTCACGTGGCACAAGCACCATGATGCGCGCCACCACGTCCACCAGCTGCGGCATTCACAGCTGGTTTGGCACACAACGACTCGGGAAGGTGTTAATAAGTTTGAGTCGGTTTGGCACCAGCGCCATGATGCGCGACACCAGGTCCACCAGCGAGCGCAGAGGTTTCGACACTGTTGCTCAGCGCAAGCAGATGTTCACACGAGCAGGCGCCGATACGAGCCCGCGTGTTGCCATGATGCCCGCCAGCGTGTCCGCAAGTTGCGGCGACCTGTCCAGGGAAGTCTGTCCTGGGTTGGTGACAGGCGGCAACGCAATAATGTGGAGCCCAGCCTGTGGAGACAGAGACGCGGTGTGGGCAGGGCAGGTCGCACCTTGTCGGGGGAGTAGTTGCGGTAGAGGCCCTGCTTCCACAGCTCGTACAGCCCGGTGCCACGGATGACGAGGGTGGGGTACACCTTCAGGCCGTCGGAGCGGAACGCGGGGTTCTCGAAGAACTCGCGGAAGGACTCCAGGTCCCGCTCCCAGCCCACGTTCGGCAGATCCGGCATCATATGCGCGATGACCTGCGCACGATGAAAATGTTTGCTCAGCACCCAGAGGAAGCACACTGCCCTGAAACCTGCAGGAACAAAACCACAGGCCCACATTCCACGGCAGTGCCCAAACAGGATGCATTGCTGGAAGGTCTGTATGCTGACTGTATGCTGACTGCCAGTGCGGAAACAAATACCAGTGTGGATGCGGCAGAGGCCAAGCCCCATTCCCCAAGTGTTCTTTTCCGTTTGTGCCGACCTTGAAGCCGGCGTTCTTGGCCATGCGGAAGCAGTCGCCGACGGAGGCGACGGTGTGGCCGCGGTTCGTGTCCCGCGCCACGTCCTCGTACGTGCTCTGCAGCCCCACCTCCAGCCTGCGCGGCCAACCAAACTCCTTCTCGAACGATGCACGCCAATTGGAGGCGGAAACATGGCGTGGCACATGTGGGCTGCTGCTCCACAGCATCAGGTGATGGGATGCAGGTGCGGCGCATGCCGTTTGAAGCACTAGCGGGGATGTGGGGCTCGGCAGCCGTGGCATGTGAGCTGGCAGCGTGTCTGAACAGTGTGCGGGCTGCGCAGCGCACCGGGTGCAGCCGTAGGAGAGCATCTGGCTGAGGTGCGGCGGTAGGCAGTAGTCCGGCCGCGTCTCGATTGTCAGGCCGATGCACTTTGTGCGCGACTACGTTGCCAGGAACGAGTTATGTGAAACGGCTTGCACACAGTGGCCGAGAACCTATCTTCGAAGCAGAGGAAAACAGGAAACAGGGAATCAGGTGCAGGGCTCCCAGGGTGCAGCGCATGCAGGCCGGCATTTGTGGGCTCATTGATTATGTTCTCGACCATCATAGACTGCAAAAGTATGGCTAACCACAACTGCTTCCAGCTCCTCGTCATCTCCACAGCTCAAGACGCGCTGCAAGCTTGGGGCCACACCTGCTCGGAGTAGCAGACGGCTTCGTGCACGGATGAGGAGGAGTGCCCTGAGAGCGCATCGTGCAGGTTGCGGATGAAGTAGTCCCGGTAGTCCCCCGGCATCGACATGAAGGTGCCGCCCATTAGGATGAATTCCACCTGCTCACAGCAGGCGTATATGCTCTGCCTCAGCGTCACCAACTACAGGATCACGCACCCGTACTCAGGAGCCTGATCCATCTTCAGCATGACTCATTTGCGCATCTGATCACCCCAGCCTGCCAGCTTGGAAGGGAGCACTGGAAGTGGATCCTGTGGTGCTCTCATCACAGCGGCTGTGCAAGCGGCGTGTCTTGCCGGCGCTGAGGTGCAACAGCAGCAGGTGGTTGCAAATGTGCCTTGTCAACGCTGTGGCCGAGCTTGCGCAGCTGGTCCACGCGGCCGCGCGCCTGCACGTACGGGTTGTACCGCGCCCTTATCGCCCGCATGCTCGTTGGCTCGTAGCCTGCCGCCGCAACGTCAGAGCGTGAACACAGTGTGGCACTCGAACCATCCATGATCACTTCCGACGGAGGCTGCAGCCGGACGTCCTGACAAAAGCCATGTGAGAAGCCCAGCGTGTTCCTCTGACCAGGCAAGACACTGCCAACAACCCTTGGAAATCCTTGCGAAAAACATCAAGCAGAGAGCTGAAAGGAGGCACTCGCCTGTGTACGACTGAGTTGAATACTCGAAGTCGGAGTCTGGGCCGCCGGGGCAGTAGACGCACACGGCATGGGTGGTGGCGATGTGCGGGCAGCGGTGCGGCTTGGACATGACCGCCACCACCGCGATGCCGCTCGCCGTGCGCACCGGCTTGGCGCGCAGCCTGGGTGGGAGAGGCTGCCGTCATTCGTGTGCCGTCAGTCGTCTCCGCGAGTCCAGGTCAGTAGCGCACATATCCAAGACCCCTATAGTCCCTATGTCATTCCCTACCTGGGCAGCAGCGTGTCCCGGAATTCGTCCGGCACCGCCGATATGATCTCCACCAGCTTAGGCGCGCGCGCCAGGCCATACTTAGTGGCCGCCTCCTTTTTGAGCACGTCCACGTTCACATCGTGCCCCGCCTTGACGCCGCGCACCAGGTGCTCGACGACCTCCGAGATGGCCTTCACCCGCGCCTGCAAGATGGAGGGAGTTGTATGTCAGGCAATGTGATCTTGTGTCACCAACTGGCGTGCGGCAGGATGACTTATCGTGCTGACCGCCTGCCGCGCATGAGCCGCGCTGGTAGATAGGCAGGTCTTGCGGTGGTGCCTCTGCTGCGTGTAGCAAGCTTCCGAAAGACATCGGCACTAGTCATATGTTTGTGGCTGAACTGAGCGCGCGTGCCTCTTCAGGCGACAGGCGCTGCTGCGCGCCCTTCACACGCTTGGTTTGCTTGGACAGGTACACCGTCGGCTTATCAGGCGCCCCCATCACATCGGACTGAGTGGTTTCTGTTGGCAATGAGACAATCTGCTCTCTCGCCAGCTATACGGCAGGCTGCGGCCAGACCAAGGAGTTGCAATCGCCCGAAATGCAGGTCGGGGATGCGTGGCCAAGCTTTCGGAAACCTACACAAGCAGCCTACAGAGGGTCACACAGTGACAGTAGCACAGGCAACTGGATGTGAGACAGCATGCACGCCGTAAAACAGTCGCTGAGCTGGCACGCCGTCAAGGATCTCTGTTTTTGCTGCAGCCAGGTGCAGCGAGCCGCTGCTCGCCGATTTTCACATTGCAAGTCAAGCACAATCCGTGCAAAAATCTACTGTACCATTGGAACTGCAAGCCCCTCTGACGAGACACTCTGGTTCGGACACATCTGCGAGTCAAGCAGACGGCCAACATGACCAAGAAACACCTCGGCATCTTGAAAAAGTCAGCAGTGCAAGCACATCCGCCCAAGCTGAAGGCGAAGAAGCCGAAGGCACCAAAACCTGTGCTGTCGCAGCCCGAAGCTGATGCGGCGGCTGGCGGCGGCAAGCAGAAGCGCGCTGCCGCGGCGGCGGCGGCGTTGCTGCAGAGCAAGACGGAGAAGCACGAGCTGCAGCAGCAGCGCGAGTGGATCCCGCACTCGCCGGTGGTGCGATTCGCAGCAGAGGCCGTCGCCAAACTGATAGCAGCGGATGAGAGCCAGCGGTCCGGCAAGAGCATCAAGTCGCTGACGCTGGCGCCCCACGTGTCCACCAAGAAGGCCACCTACGCGCTGACCTGCCAGACCCTCAGATGTGAGCGCCCCCGTGCTGACTGGTCGTGCATTATTGTCATGGCGGCAACACACATCATTACTTGCCGTCAAGTGGCAAGTGAGCAAGACCTGTTGACCATGAGCATGTGTGCAGATCTTCCGGTGCTGCAGAAGGTGCTGGAAGGCTCGGATCTGCTGGTCAAATGTCAAAAGGTGGGGCACTGTCGTGTTTTGCACGAGCTGTTTTCTAGGACACCTGCTGCCGCTTCTTTGGCGCTGCCGCATACTGATGACAAGACATGTTGTTCTCAATGCAGCTCACGCCGCCGGTGGCCTACGTGCTGTGCTACGAGATCCTGTTCGGCCAGGCATTCAAGCCCTCGGGCCCAGCAGAGCGATGCATGTTCAACGCCAAGGTGCCTGTCTGTTCCAGCCTCGTGTTGGTTCTGTACATTGTATACTCTGTTATCGACATTGCTTGTCCGCATCACGAGTCTACCACACATGTGTTCATGTACATGCTTGAAACTGAACATCATGCCGCAGGCGCTGCTGAGGGAGCAGCTGCAGGAGGTGGTGCAGAAGGGAGGCGGCAAGGTGCGACGGCACAATGTGCATCCAGCGACTTGAGTCATGTACAGCGAGCATCTCATGCTGTTCACAGCACCACCGCACGTTTGCGCACCACTCCATCAGCAGAGGAGCTAAGCAACCAGCAGTGCCTCACATGTGCGAGCGCCACCCGCGTAGTGCGGGGTGCAGAATCCACACGCAGGCACCTGCGCTGTCACATACACAGAGCGTGATCCCTCGAAGCGTGATCCCTTAAGCGTGATCCCTTAAGCGTGATCCCTCGAAACCCTCATGCAGGCCGCGGAGGACCTGCTGCCGGAGACGCTCAAGCGGAAGGTTGCGGCGCAGCCGCAGGTGGCGTACTCCATTCCTTGTGTTCCCGATCAAGCTTCTCAAGAGTGATCCCTCAAAACCCTTAACAGACCGCGGAGGACCTGCTGCCGGAGACGCTCAAGCGGGAGGTGGCGGCGCAACCGCGTGTGGCGCGCGTCAACACTTTGAAGCTGACGCTGGACGCCGCACTGGCCTGGCTGGAGACGCCGCCGCCGGAGCACGCGAAGCACGCCGCAAAGGTGGGCTGCGTCTTGGTGACGTTGTGCCCGCCAGCGGCCAATTGCCTCTGGGGGACAGTCGTAGGCTGCCAGCGAATGACGCTCAGGAGTGGCGACCTGCAGACGCTGCACGTGCATCATTCGGCCAGCTGCCAGCGCCTGCCGGGACCGAGAGTTGACGCCACTCTGACAGCGCTCTGGCGCAGAGGCTCAGCCATCTCCTGGACCTTTGATAGTTTTCACGCAAGCTCGAGCTCCCAGGTTTGCTGCGCACGGCAGCGCAGTGTGCATCGATGACCGGGCGTGGTCAGCTTTCCTCCAGTAGAGTTTACATCGGCTCTGTTCCAAAATTGCTTTGACTGTTTGCAGGGTGGTGCGGTGCGCGTCGACGACATGCTGCCGGATGTGATCAGCTTCCCATCGGGCACCGACCTGCACGACCACCCGCTGGTGGCTGACCGCCGCCTCATCCTGCAGGTGAGTCCCTTGCTGCAACCATTCCGTCGTCATGCTGACCGTGTCCGCTGCGAGGCATATCATCTTGTGCTCTTGCCTGTTCATCTCGCTGTGAACACGTCGCGCTCTTGCGGCAGTTTCTCACCGTGTGGTCAGTGAAGGTACCCAGCACAAGCACAAGTATGCGGAGATGGGGCTTCCGGAATTAGTGACATGGCTGCGATGTCCAAATTCAGAGCCGGTCCAGCTGCATGGCGGCGTGCGCGCTGCGGCCGGGGTCGGGCACGCACGTGATCGACTGCTGCGCGGCGCCCGGCAACAAGACCACGCACCTGGCAGGTGCGCACTGCAACGAGGCCAGTCCTTCCAGTAGCTCGTCCGAAGTGGTGGCCTGCCCCAACAGCCGCAAGCTCTGTTTGCATTTGCAGGGCTTGTGTTGGAAGCAAACGCTTGCCAGCAGGGGCCTCGCTGGCCTGCGGCTGAGTTGCAGAAATCATTGCCAACCTCAGCACTGAGGTTGACAATACAACTCCATTCCCAATTTGTGTGCGCCCTGCTGCCACAGCGCTGATGGGTGGTGAGGGGCGCATCGACGCCTTCGAGCTGGACCTGAAGCGGGCAACGCACCTGCAGCGCAATGTGGATGCCTGCGGCGCCGCCAACATCACCGTGCACCAGGTGCGGGTTGAGGGTCACGCCTGTGACAGACGGCGTGCTGTGCCGCGATCACATAGTTGCTGCAAGAATTGGTTGGCGCAACATGCAGGCAACTTTATCTCGTTTGAAACCATGAGAAATCAGCACAGGAGACCTTGGTAGCGGCGAGGGTCATGGGCTCGAAACTTGCTGCTTGGCAAGCAACACACGCCACTTCGTAGGTTTTCAACATTGAGCACAGGCTCAAAAACTCGCTTGTTGACAAACCAGTCAGAGTTTCTGGAGATGGATGTGGCGGCGCCAGAGATGCGGATATGGAAGCGGTGCTGCTTGTGTCACACCCAGAAACACTCAGATGATTGGCTTCTTGCGCATTTCAAAGTGTGATTGGCAAGCTTGTTACATGCCGATGACAGGCGAACTTCCTGGAGGTGGATGTGGCTGCAGCAGAATATGCAGATATGGAAGCGGTGCTGCTGGCGCTGCCGAGTCGTTGACTTCACATTCACAGATTTGGAAGAGGAATATTGATTCGAGAAACTCCTGTTTTGTGCCACTTCAGGCCAATTTCCTGGAGGTGGACGTGGCGGCGCCGGAGTATGCGGACGTGGAAGCGGTGCTGCTGGACCCCTCCTGCAGCGGCAGCGGCACAGTGCACTCGCGCATGGACTTCCTGCTGCCGTCGCAGTGGCAGGGTGGCGGCGCCGCCGCTAACGAGGTGAGCCGCACCGATGTCTGGCATGCTGCTGACTGTCATGAGGCGTTGTGCTGGGTACGGACATGCTGCATTTCGAGCGACTTGCGGCGGCGGCCTGCACCTTCCATCCATGCAGCTCCGAAGTGCATCATGAAGTTCTGCAGCATTGTTGTTGCCGCGCCTAGCATTTGCCTTCGATCCGCAACACTGTAAAAGAGGCTGCTTTGGCCAAGGCAGTCAGTTGAGGTCAATGCAGGCGAGCGGCCGGAGCGGCTGGGGAAGGAGGCATTGCGTCACGTGCTAGGGGGGTTCTGATGCTTTTGCTTGTTTAATCAAACTGGTCGTTTCCACCTCTGCAGGAGCGGGAGGGCGAGCGGCTGGACCAGCTGGCGAGCTTTCAGAAGACGCTACCGCTGCGTCGCGCTTTCGAATTGTGATCACTTCTTGCTATCACATGTATATCAACACTGCTTCCTTTCAAGCTGCAGGAGTGGGCGGGGAGCATTTGGAGCGGCTGGCGGGGCTTCAGGAGGCGGTGCGCCATGCGCTGGGTTTATGGATCTCTTGTACCGGTACTTCAGATCCGAGAGTTTTCGGTTGCATCTTTCATGACTGCAGGAGCGGGAGGGCGAGCGGCTGGAGCGGCTCGCACGATTTCAGGAGGAGGCGCTGCGCCACGCGCTGGGCTTTCCGGGCCTGCGGCGCCTGGTCTACTCCACCTGCTCCGTGCACGAGCGCGAGAACGAGGCCGTCGTGGCCGCGGTGCTGCCGGCCGCCAAGCAGCTGGGCTTCAGGCTCAAGGTGCGGCGCGGCAGAAAGGTCCTAATATAGAGAAGAACACAGGCCAAGCTGCACGCCTGCAAATGCTTGCTTCAGTGTCGCAACATAATAAATATATAAATAAACAGCTATTCTGCAGGGATGCTGATTTTTTAAGGAGGGATGCGGTTCCGATGTTGCATCTCTGCTGCAGATGTAGGAGGCCTCTGATGCATCTGGCCCGACGGCTCCTGACCTGTGCATCGTGCTGAAGGACCCGTTCCCGACGTGGAAGCGGCGGGGGTACCCGCTGTTCAAGGGCGCGGACCGTCTAGTCCGCGTCGACCCCGAGGCGGACGGCACCGACGGCTTTTTCATTGCGCTGTTCGAGCGCAGCAGCGGCGCCGCCCCCGCGGCAACGCCGACAGCCGCAGCCATGGTCGGCACACCAGCTGCCAAGCCGGCTGCCAAGTCAGCGGCAAAGTCGGCAGCGAAGCCGGCTGCCAACGCGGCAGGCAGGGCGCCCAAAGCGGAAGCCGGGAAGGCGGCAGCTGCCGGCGGAGGCAGCGGCACACCCGGTGCAGACCGGCAACGGAAGCGGGCGGCGGCTGCGTGGCCTGGCGGCGAGTCCATGCAGGCTGTGTCGGAGAAAAAGAAGAAGAAGCAAAGGAAGGCGGAAGAACCCAATAGTGCCTGATGGGACAGCACGGTGCAGCTGTTGCATGGTTGTGGCACTTGATTTGAGCGGAAGAGCAGGAAACCGAGCAGGGATTGTTACATGGCAGAGGATATTGCCGATTGAAAGTACAGTGTTTTGCTGGAAGCACATCCATCTGCGCCCCTTGCCCCAAACATCGGATGCACAACACTGCATGGGTGTGTGTCGTTGGTAGCCGTGTGCTACTGCTGCCCCGCCGACTGCTCCCCCACTGCCTGAGACCGCATTGCCACTGCTGCTCGCCACTTGGCCAGCCTCTGCGCATCCCGCTCCGCTACCGCAGCAGACTCCTGCCGTTTCCTTATGCGCGCGTGGGCCTGCACATGGAGCTGTTTCTCAAATTGAATATTGAGAGCTTCCGAAATTTGTGCCAGCGTCGAGCCGGCATCATGGGTTCAGGATGCGTCGCCAGCTGCACTCAGTGCCTCTCCACATGAAAGGTGCGACTGCCCACCTTGATCTGCAGCCGCTTCTTCTCTGCCCGATGGAACTCGTTCCTGCCGCTATGCTGCGGCTTCTGTCCTGCTTGGAGCGGGCGCTCCTGCACGTCCGCGGATGGTGCTGGCTTCGCGGCGTCGGGTGCAGCAGCGGCTGGGCCGGATGTGGCGAACGCCACCTGGCTCGTGCCTGTGGAAACAGACGCGGCTCTCGCCTCCGTTGCAGGGCAGAAGCTGCAGCAATGGGCGTTACCGTGATTGGCACATGCGTCATATAGACGCAGCTCGCACGCTGGAGTCCCATCCCTTCCGGAGCGCCACAACAACGCAGCTGGCTCACCTTGGACTTCGCGCGGGTGCAAGAGGGACAGCAGTGACGTGAGCTGGTGCGGTGCAGCAGCGCGTGGCCAGAGGGCACTCTCGCACATCCCACTGGCCGTTGGCTGCAGCAGCTTGCACGTCTGCCGAAGCGTCTGCTGCATTTTCAGCATTGCCATGGTGCTGGGATCGCGGACGACGCTCCCTTCAGCTGTGCTGACAGAGTGACAGTGGGAATTGACGCTGCTGCTTTGACGTGACGCCGAGCACCAGCGCGGCTGCCTACGATGGATAACAACTATGATGCAGATTCGACACTGTCAAGTGTGGCTGCCCCTGCCCGGTGCTGCCCTTTGCATTGCGCCTCGGGGGGATAAGAGAAAACTAGGCAGAATGGCAGATGGTGTGGCGGCAGGCACCTTGGCCGCCTTCAAGACGCACTGCAACGACTCAATCAGATGCCGACACCCAGAAGGATCTGCAACAAAGTGTGCCTGTAGATTATCAGCTCAACTCTGTGAAAGTGGTCGTTTCGAATGCACAAATACCTGAAGAGTGAGTGCCGGTTTCTGCCCGGCATCGAGTAGACCGAGAAAAGTACAATTATAGCATCTCGTTTCCAAACGATGAACGTGAGATGCAGATCAGTCTAGAAATGACGCACGCAACCGTCGCAACGCAGTGTCGACCACTATCCGCGCGCCGCCTGTCAACAATTGTTCTCCCTCCATTTCCTGGTGATGTGAGTCTGTCTCTGGGAGACGTGTTCCTGCTGCAGACCTCTGATCTGAAGCGGTCACCGCACCGCGCAGGCCTGGGCCGTCGCAGTCGTCCTGGACTTGGCCAACGAGGTGTTCGACGGCGACGTGCTCATTGAGGAGAAGGCGGAGCAGGCGGCGTCGTTGGTCGTGTGGGTGCTGGGCACGGCGTCGATGGCCGGGTCCATCGACCCGTTCCTGAACCCTGACGGCCTGCTGGCCATGGGCGTCATCGCCTCGGAGCTGGTGCGCTTTTCCTCGTTCTGGGGTGCGTCATGTCCCTCAGCGTTCGGGAGAGACGGCAGCTGTGGAGTTTTTTTTTCAAGTCTTGCCGCAATGAGGCGCTCCTCTCTGCCGCCGTTTCTCTCCCAAATGCCGAGGGACATGACGCACCCCAGATCGAGAAGGAGCGCACCAGCTCCGAGGCGATGACGCCCATGGCCAGCAGGCCGTCAGGGTTCAGGAACGGGTCGATGGACCCGGCCATCGACACCGTGCCCAGCACCCACACGACCAACGACGCCGCCTGCTCCGCCTTCTCCTCAATGAGCACGTCGCCGTCGAACGCCTCGTTGGCCAAGTCCAGGACGACTGCGACGGCCCAGGCCTGCGCGGTGCGGTGACCGCTTCAGATCAGAGGTCTGCAGCAGGAACACGTCTCCCAGAGACAGACTCAAATCACCAGGAAATGGAGGGAGAACCCTTTCGGCACCTTGCGCTTGGCGGTGACGCTCTGCCAAGCAAGGTCGCGCCCAGCGATCATCGCCAGGTGCCGCCCTCCAGCATTGAAGTCAGCCCGCATCAGAACCTCCCACCAAAAGGGAGGCCGCGCCGCCATGACGCCCGCCGCCGCCATCGTTGCTGCTGTCCGCATCGTTGGCCTGCTGTCTTCTCCTGCATGCAAGGCCGTCGGAGTGTGTCGGTCCGCCACCAAGGCACCCCAGGGCAATGCGACTCCCGGCGGGCAGACTGCCCACGAGAGGACTCGGCACTGGGTAGCAAAGCACGCAAACGTCGCGGAACACCCATGCGACAGCGCAACTTGAGTGTTCGCCATGTTTCTGCCGCTTCACTTTCCGTCGGGTCGTCTCACCTTTTTCCAGTCGGGTCCCCTCGGCCGCCTGCGTCTTGCCGCCGTCTGCCTACGAACTAGAGGCCGTCCCGCTTCATCTGCTTTGGCCCGGGGAAGTTTCAGTTAGTTCGGGCCCTCTGGCGCAGCTGGACCCCATCCGGAGCGCCTTGCGCGCCGACACGAAGATGCCGTGTCTTACGAGTCGGAAGCTGCGTGTCCTGGTACAGTCCTCGTCAGAAGAGCCGCCGTTAAATCCGCCAAAATTTAGCCGACACACACCGTAGGACCCGGCATTCGCCAGCAATTCCGGGTCTGGCCGCACGAACAAAGTGCCGTCGTGTTGCCCTGCTTGACGGAGTCTACCAGAAAGGCTGCGACCTGACAGTTGGCCTCGGCGGCGGGTCCACGGGGTCCATTTCTCGCCCCGCGAGCGGGTGTCGCCTTTCCTTGCGGCGCGGACACCCGGAGCCTCGTCCGCCACGCCTACGAAACGCATTCTGTCACCGGCAGATGCCGCCGGCTCCCTCCTGACTCCCGTTGACGCAGCTGACGACCGGCCTGCCCCAGACCCATAACTGGGCGCCGAAGATGTTGCATGTCTGTATATATGCTGTAATATTCAGTTGCTTTCTGGCCCACGGCTGTGAGAGGCCGGGGCAAGTGCGTTCGCTTCGCTCGGCACCCACCATCAGGTCGCGCCCTCTTTGAAAAATAGTAAAACAAACAGGCCAGTGACCCTAAAAGGGGGTTGCCTTTTAAAAAGAGAAAGAACAGAAAAGGCCATTGGCGCTGTTTTAAAAACTGCAGACCCTCTCCGGCGTCGGCGGCCTCCTTTGTTTTATTATTATTCAAAAGGAAACTGTTGAACGGTGCTCAACAGTTTCTCCACAAAATATAATACAACAGAGGAGGCCAGTCACGCCGGAGAGGGTTTGCGTTTTTTCAAACAGCGCCAGTGGCCTCCTCTGTTGTTTCCTTTTTTAAAAGGGTGCTCAACAGTTTCCTTTTTTGAAACATCATAAAACAAAGGAGGACCCGTGGCGCTCACTTCGCCTCCGATACGGCCAGGCCGGACAAGGTTCTTCGCAACGAGCTTATGGCGACCGGCCAGTCCGCCAGATCGAGCGTTCCAGCGTCTGCGCTGCCGGTAGGCACCACGCTCAGACGTGTTGTTCCCTCTCTGATGTTCCCTCTCTGAAGCTCTTCAAGGTGGGATAGCTGGGTACTGCTCCTGCTGCGCTGGCGGCACGTATTTGACGCGGGCTGCAGTGTAAACATCGGATGATTCAGGCCACAGGGTTTTGTGACTGACAGCCGGGAACAGATGCGCGAAAGGGGAAGCAAAGCTTGCGATATGCAGGCGGCGACTACAGATGGACACCATTCGAGTGGCAAGCTGAGTTCATTGCCATTCTTTGCAGTCAGGCAGCGGCGCACCTCTGGAGTCGGGCTGCGGGTTTCCGTAGGCGTACTCGCCGCCTGGCTGCTCCACGACTGCGCCCACCGGCAGCTGCAAAGCGGGGCACAGATGTCGATTGGCGAGTGCTTGCTTTGGATCCAGCTGAAAGGTCGATGGGCGCTGCGAGTGCCGCCGGGGCTGCGAGCAGTCCGAGATACAATGGATCCTCTTCAGTCAAGCTGTACGAAGCAGTGGCGAATCAACAGGGGCTCAGTGGTAGCTTGATATGGAATCCACTTGAGGCGGTGGCGCTCACCAGGGAGAAGATCTCGTGGACCTCTGTCTTGGTCACCGCGGATCTGTCACGGTCGAGGGCGTAGCAGATGAACAGCGCGTCGACAATGTTCAGCAGCACCTGCATAAAGGGTTGAAAATAGCATTCTGCTCTGCACTTGCTTGGTATATCCAGAATCCCAGATCAGATCATCCCCCTGCAGCTGTGGTGCCCAATTCGATCCTAGCATGCACTGTGCGCTTCTGAGATGGGTCCAGAACCACAGCGCAGCTTTCTGAAGGGTTTACTGCAGGCAGGGGTGGCGTGCCTACCGCGCCGAAGAAGGACAGCACGATGAGGGCCATGAAGAACGCCAGCACGCCCAGCAGGATCGCCTCCTGCAGGGACAGGGGTTGAGATTCAGGATTTGGGGCACCGGAGGGCCTCGCAACACGGGTGAGACTTCTCATAAACCCTGTGATCATACTGCATGGGCGCAGAGCCCAGCACAATGGCGGTCTGCTGACCAACGAGCCAACCCAGACATTTTCATCGAATTTCTGCACAGACTCCATAAAGACTCGAGAGAGACTCGAATAAAGACTCCGAAGATAACGAGTCCATGCGCGCCTGCTTGCCGGCGTCGTGGTGCGTCCAGGAGAAGCGCGCAGCGACATACAGCAGCAGGCCCCAGGCCGCCGACACCGCCAGGCTCGCAAACTGGATCACCATGGGCGGGAACCTGTGCACGGACAGCAGAGTCTCCTCGTCAGACGTTGCGCTGATTACGCAAGGAAGCACAAAGACGCCAGGCACCATTATGCCAGCTCGAAAGGCAAGGCGTCGTCTGCGCGACGAGCACTTTCTTGAGGCGCTTTCGTGAGGCCGGCGCTGGAGGGCAGGGCATTCAAGAGGCAAGGGTTGAGGAGGCGCACCACCACACGCCGACGGCCTTGAGCAGGTTGCGCGTCAGCAGGTCCGTCACCTTGCGCCCCGCGTCCAGCAGCGGCAGCCCTGTAGCGCATTGAAGGTTTGCTTTGCAGGTGTATCACAGGGTTGACAGCACACCCATCAACGTACAAGCTGCAGCAGCGTCTACTCTGCCAGTCCTCGTGTGAACCCTGACTGGCATGGCATGGCAACGATGCTTGCTGAGGGCCCAAGCACAGTGCTCGGAAATCCTTCAGCATCAGTTGCTCGGAGCTGACGTCCCAACCCAAGTCGAAACCCTAGACTAAAGAGAACTAAGCGCGACACAGCTGCTGGGCGGAGGGTTGCGGACAGATCAAATTGTGTGCCAATCCCGGCAGACCATTCCATCTGGTGGCGCGCACCTGTGATGGCGGACATGATGGTGGCAAACTTGGTGAGGAACTCGATGAGGGAGTAGACGCAGTCCATGACGCACGCCAGCAACGACATGAGCAGGTTGCCGCCGTCACGCGCGCTGTCCCGCGCCTGCGTGGAAGCTGTAGGATTCAGGAGTTTCTGGATTTTGAAGGGTACTCTAAAATTTCAGCAGCTACATCAGCAGGTTGCCGCCATTGCGCGCGCAGTCCCGCGCCTGCGCAGGGGTACGAAGAGTTTAAGGCGTTGTGTGGGAGCGAGGTCCAACAGGTATCCGCCGCCGCGTGCGCTTTTCTGCGCTGCACAGCCACGACTCTGCATCGAGCACGGACTGTAAATCATGTGCAGGAAAGGGGGATGTGCCTTGGGATGTACCTTCCTTGGTGGAAGTGGACTTCTGCCCAGAGGAGACAACCAAAAGGACGAGACGCAGCCACTGAATGTGCAACCGGTGTAAAGCATCTGGCAGATTCGCTGGCAGCACCCATGGCTGCGCGCCTTGGAAGCAGCTGCGCTTGGCTGGCCTGGTGAGGGGTACGCAAGGACGACCACTTCTCGACAGGGCTCCCAGAGAGCCCTCGAATGCCCCTGGCCTGATTCAACCTGGTCCTTCAAAACCCTAGAACCCGCACCTGATCAGCGGCGGTCCGCAGAATGTCTGCGATGGTCAGCACCGCGGAGCCAAACGCCAGCGTGCCCAACTGCGGGCCCAGTGCGTACTTGACGCTGCGGATGGTCGTGCCCTGCACACCAGGAAGTCTGACAATGGGAGCCTCGTAGAGAAGACAGCGGCACATCCTGCTCCTGCACAAACTCTGCACGCATCCTGCATCACATCGACAGCACCACGCGACGGACCACGAACATCAAGGCGCAGCCTGGTCGCCTCCCCATACCTGGCGGGCGCGTTCGTCGGCCGGGCTGTAGTACCACTGCGCGATCGTCCCCGAAATGACAAACGTCCGCATCTGCAGAGTGAAGGCGGGATCCTGTGAGCACTGTGTGAGCAAGTGGCCGGTGATTTTTTTTGATGATACACTCGCGGTCCTGCCGTCCATGCCAGCATTCAACCCTGCATGCTTGAAGGCGCATGCAACGTGTTTGAGCACCTTCAAACAGCAAGCAATGCGCTACAGCGGCTTGCGCAAGTGACTTCGAAAGCCGAACCCGAGCGTGAATTGCTGAACATGTCCAGATGCGCAAGCTGTCCAATCTGCGTACGGCGGCGGGTGAAAGATGCGGCTGCCCTCAAGCCGGAGTCCCTTGCAGTACATGGCATTGCGCGAGGCTGTTTGCTGGCGGAGCACTTGACGAGTGCAGAGCATCTGTCTGGGAGCGTCGGGCCGTGTGCCACTGGGGATTGTCAACTCATAGATGTATTGATCCACAAGTTGTATCGTGTCAAACAGACAGCGGTTAGGCTCACCGTGGAGAACAGGAAGACGGTCCACAGCAGCGTGACGCCGCCGATGCTCATGTACGCCTGCGCCCAGCCGCTCGGCTGCCACGTGCAGCACAGCACCGCCTGCCCAGCGTGATCGACACAGGCGCGGCGGCCCTCCCGCACAGCTGCATTCGAAGGAATCAGGGGTCAGAAGGGGGGCGCCACTCATAAGCAGAACCATCTCCTGAGATTTGGGATTGCGCGCCGGTGTGTTGTTCCCAGCCTGCTACAAGATGGAGGTGCCTCTGGCTGCATAGTTCATGCACATGGTACAAAGGTTGTCACTGCTGAAGTTTTCAGGCCCTAATTCCCCAGGGCTGCCTGGCGGAGCATGGACTCACGGTTCGGCGCCAGGTGTCCGTGTTCGTACGCAAACATGGTGAAGATGAGAAGGGCCACCACAATCACTGCATTCACCACCTGCACAGAATAACAATGACCGTGAAAGCAAGGCGTGCAGACGGCTATGACTGCGGCATGCAATCAACAATGCAGCGTTCTTAAATCAAACTGCAGCGCGTTCTGAGCATGCCTGCCTGCTCTGCGAGAGGACGTGGATGAAGTGAACAATGTCGGACGTTGTGCAGTACAGCAGAGCGACCTGCCTGGGCGGCGACCACAAACAGAATGAGCCCTGGGTTGTCATTCAGGCCCTCTGCCGAGAGTCCCAGCAGCTTCCCGCACAGCTCGATCTCGTTGCGCCTGCATGAGGTGCACACCACAGCTGAGAATGCTGACCCTGCAGGTAGTCGTGTGCGCGCGAGGTGATCGGGTCATCAAGTGCGCCATGCGCATGCATGCCAGCGCTTCGCTGGACAGCCTCAATGATCCATGGACTCCCGCCCTGAGATTGGAGTGCAGGGAGAGGTGGACGAGATGAATGGCGGTCATCAACTCACCACAGGTAGAAAACGAACGCCGCCAGTGCGGCCAGTCCGAGGCCCATTGCGCCTGCGCCCCACTGGCCGGCCGCCAGCCCGCCCGCACCCATGGCCAGCGGCATGGCGATCTGCGGAATGAGGAGGAACAGGGTTAGCCCCATGACGCCTCCCAATAGCAGCACTCGATGGGGAGTGCACTAAGGGGCAAAAGGTAGAGGAAGGCACAGATGCACACAGCCTGGCAGGGGCTGCGACCGGGTGCTTCTCGTTTGTGAAGGCATCGCAGGCCCACTGCATGCAGCGCTGCATGCAGACCTGCATCGCGATCGTGCCGCGGGTCATGGCGCCGGGGGCGTGCTTGAAAAGCTGCAGGAAGGCGACGCCGACCGCCAGGCTGCCTGTGTATGAAAAGTGCCTGTTATCAGCATATTGGAAGAAATGTCTGCGGAGAAGGCTCAGCATGGGGATCGTGGATGCACAACTCAAGCAGGATTTGAAGGTGCATGCCGGCCGCCGACGCCAGCAGCCAGAAGCCGGCGTGCGCCATGAAGTCGCTGATGTTGAAGCTGTCCGGCTGGTCATGCTTCTGCAGCAGGTTCGACCGGTCCAGCGGGCAGTGGCGCGGATCGTCGAGGTACGCATTGTCGATGCGGTGGTACTCCGGGTTCCTGGCAATTGCACAGTATCTCACGCGATGGAGGCGTGAAACTGATGGAGGCATGAAGCATGAAACAAAACAGGCATTCGACCCACCAATTTTAAAGCAATGTGGCGCCGGCGCAGGCGCGGCACTCCTACCTGTGCGTGATGTTGTAGATGCCGCCGACGATGGCGAAGGCGAGGAAGACCGCATAGGCCACACCCCACGGCCTGCAATGCCATCACGCGCACCGGCGTCACCAGCACAACACACTTTGTTGCGCTGTTGGTCCGCATTGCGGGCAGCTTACTAGAGGAACACGGCTCCTGCTCCGCGCTCGCGGCAGGCGCGCGCGGGGG